>BNJU01005220.1_pt1 | contig 64247 bp, 57 predicted proteins | sample 8539281 | NCBI WGS metagenome assembly BNJU01 (sample SAMD00202456, study PRJDB9452) | human saliva metagenome | isolation source: human saliva | place: Japan
CGTTCGACGCGCCGTCGAAGGACGAAAGTCCCTGTCCCAGACGCGCAGGTGCCCCCACCGGAAGGACCGCACCCGGCCGCGTGGATATCATCAGCGCTGGTGGCTGTTGGCGATGGCGGGGAGGAGGAGTCTGCGGCACGGGAGGCGGTGGTGGCCCAGGCTCGCGGCGCCTGAATTGACATCGAGCCGCCCCGGCGACCACATCCAATAACTCTGGGCGTCTCAGAAGATATCGACGGTGGGCGATCGTCTCGACCGATGGCCCAACGCCTCCGTGCCCGCCCGAACGGGGCGCGGTGGTCGGAAGCGGCGTCTCAGCGTGTCGCGCACCCGGCGTGGCGCCCCCTCTGGATTGCTGAGATATCACTCAGGTAACTGCTCGCAATCGGCTGCAAGATGCAGATACCTCGCAGAGATCCTAGATTTCAACCATGATCAGTTCTTCAGAGACCTCGACGACGATCGACCGCTGGAGGTGTCACTGCATGCCGGCCACTTCGACGCGCTGTGGGTCGGGCCTGGAGCGGATGGTACGCGGCTCCTGTCCGGATCGCGGCGACGGCACGGCCCGCGTCTGGGACGCGGAACCGCGGCACTCGAGCTGTTCGCGCTGGCCGGGCCCCAGCCCTGTCCATCAGCGCGGTGGCCTGAGTCGATGGCACGCGAGCTCACTGCGGCGGAGGACCACAGCGTGCGGTCTGGGACGCGACCACCGGCGCCGGGACCTGCTGACCCTGGGAGTCGGTGGCTCCGGCGTGGGCGGGGCGGTGGCCTGGGCCCCTGACTCCACCCGCATCCTCACCAGCTTCGACGACGCCTCGGCCCCGCATCTGGGACGCCTCAGCGGTCAGGGTGCGCACCCTGTCGGGGGCACACGGAGCACCTCACTGCTGTCGTGGAGCCCGGACGGACCCGCGTGGCCACCGCTCCTGACGACGGGCACCGCCTGGGTCTGGGATGTCACCACCGGCACCGAGCTGCTGCGCGTGCGGGCCCCCATAGCTCATGGGGCGCGGTGCCACCAGGGTCCCGACGGCAGGCCGACCCACGTCGGCTGATCGAGCCGATGACCGGCCTGTCGCGCGCCCGACCGTCGCCGCATCATCACCGCCTCGACTCGGCCGAGCGGGTCGGGGACGCCGCCACCGGCGAGGAGGGTCCCTCAGCCTCACGGCCGCGAGCGCCGCTGGTCAGCGTCGTCTCCTGGAGCCCCGACGGCAGCCGCATCATCACCGACGACATCTCCCGGTACCACCGCCCACATCTGGGACGCCGCCACTGGCGAGGCGCTCAGCCTGCGCAGCCATAACCAGTGGGCCTGCGCCGGCCTGGAGCGGACTCGAGCCGTGGCCACCGGCTCGCACGATACACCGTGCGCGTCTCTGGGACGCCGCCACCGGTCGCACCCAGCTCGTCCCAGGCCGGTAATTCTGTGGAGACGGTCTCTGGAGCCCCGACGGCACCAGGCTCAGCATCGGCGCCAAGATCGGCGGCAACCGCGTCTGGGACGCCATCGACCAGCCACGCCCTCACGGTCGACAACGGCGCCCGGGAGCTCGAGCGAGTCGTCTGGAGCCCGGACGGCACCCGCCTGGGCCACCTCTCCTACCTTCGCCCGCGTCCTCATCCCTGATGCCTCCACCGGCGACGTCGTCCGAGTCGACTGCCGGGGAGGACGACGTCAGCGACATCGCCTGGAGCCCGGACAGCGAGCGCATCCTCACCGGACTGACGACCGCGCCGCGATCTGGGACGCCGCCCGCGGTGAGCGCCTCCTGACCTCGAGGGCCACAGCGACATGATTACCTCGGTCGCCTGGAGCCCCACACGCCAGCGCGCTCTCTGGACCGGCTCCCAGGACGGGACGCCCGCACTGGGACGCCGCCATCGGAGGTCATCCACACCTACACCGGCAATGGGTGCGGCGACGGTCGTGGACTCAAGCGCGCGTCACCGGGCAGCGCTGACGGCGCCGCCCACGTCTGGGACGTCACCTACCTCCGGCGAGCCGTGACGCTGCGCGACGACCGCCATGGTCCGCTCTACGCCTGGAGCTCGACGGCACCCGTGCTAGGGCCGGTTTCGACGACGGCGTCGTGCGCGTGGGACGAGGTCCCCGGCAAGGTCGTCCGTCACTGGCCGGCCACTGTTTCGGCGTCACCGACGCGCAGTGGAGCCGATGGCACCCGGATCCCTCACCGGCTCTGAGGACGGCACCGTGTGCGCCTGTGGGACGCCACCACCGGCGAGATGACCGGCCTGTTCCTGTGCCTGCCTGACGGCGGGGTCGCCATCCCTCGACGCCCCTCCTGAGCCTGCGCCAGGGCCCTGAGGCTCTGGGACTACCGGTCGGCCCGGATCCGCGGCCGGCCAGCTCACCCGCGTGGGTGTGGAACGGCGCCAGTACCTCAACTCCGACCCGCTGCCCGAGGTCGTCGTGAGCCGTCCCCTCGGCCGAGGCCGCTGACGAGGACCTGACGGCGCCTGAGCTGGTTGAGAGCCCCAGGTTCCCGAGGAGCTGCCCGAGCCGCCGAGCTCTCGGGCGCCGGAGGTGCCGGGGCGCCTGCTCGGCAGCCCGCTGACGCCCCTCCGTCTTGCTGCCCGCGCAGCAGGAGACTGAGCCGCCCTGGCCCAGTCCGGTGCCGACGTCGAGCAGCCCGCCACGTCCCCTGAGACGCACCTGCGGGCCCCGGAGCCAGCCCCGCTGACTGATCCTCATCGAGAGGCCCCCGCCGAGGCGCAGGCCGCGTGCAGGTCGAGGAGCCTGGCCCCACTGAGGCCGAGGGCTCCCGAGATCTCGCACCCGGCCCCCGCTGAGGCGGCGGATCCGCCGCAGCTCACCAGGCCCGGCACGCGGCGGTGACCGCCCACACGCCGGCCGAGGCCGCTGAGACCCTGAGGCACCTGAGGCCTCGGCAGCCGGTCGCTCCGGCTGAGACCGAACCGGTCGCTGCGCCGACGGGGAGACCCTCCTCGTCCAGCCCTTCCCTGTGGATCAGGGCCTCGTGGACGCGTGAGGTGAGCGCCCTGCCGTGACGCCGCCTGGTGATGGTTGAGATGCTGCGAGACCCCAGACTGCCCCTGCGGAGGAGCAGCAGTCCGAGGCACAGCCCCTGCTGAGCACCCCAGAGGCCAGCCAGGAGGTCGACGCCGAGGCTGGTGCCGACGCGCTCGCCGTCCCGGCTCCCGTCACGGAGCCCGCTGACAACGTCGCGCCGGGCCCGCACGCCGCCGCCACTGCGCAGACCCCGGCCGACGCTGCCTCGGAGCGCCGTCGTCGAGGACGGCGCTGAAGCGGCCGTGCCCGCTGAGTCTGAGCTGGCCCTGCTGACCGAGGTGGCCCAGTCCTCCGGGACGGCCGAGTCCGCCTATAGAGCCGGTGGCGATCCCCGCCGTCGAGCATGCCAGTGGCGAGACCGTGGCTGCGCCCACCGGTGAGACTGTCGCCCCTGACCAGCTCGAGTCTCCTGACCCCTGGCCGACACCATCGGCCGCGAGGGGCGATGAGGTCACCTCGACCTCTCGAGGAGGCCGGTGGCCGGCGCCAAGCCGGCCCCTCGAGGTCGCTGCCCCCTGTCGAGACGACGGTGCGCCCGTTGCGGACACCCGCTGAGCGGCGCGCGCCGCCGGCCCGGTGGACGTCACCGACGTCGCGCGATGCGGCGGCCCCTGAGGTGCCGAAAAGTGCCCTCCGGCGCTGAGAGGCCACCTCCGCGCCGACCGCCCTCAACGCCTGAGAGCGAGCCTGAGGACCAGGCGGTGCCGGAGGCCCCGGCTGAGCAGGTCCCCGCTGAGCAGGCCCCGCCGAGCGCCTGCAGGGCCAGGAGAACCCGGACAGGCCGCTCGAGCCTGCGGAGACCGAGGCCGCCCAGACCACCCCAGGCCGAGGCTGCCGCTGAGGACCGGCTGAGCGCCGAGGAGGAGCCGACCGAGCCGACTGACCCCTCCGAGCCCGCTGAGCCTGCAGAGCCCACTGAGGCGGCCGAGCCGAGTGAGCTGGCCCTGGCGCCCTGGGGGAGTGCGGACCTGCGCCAGCGGATCTGCCACCGAGGTCCAGGAGTTGTCGCCGCCATCGCGCGCCGTGACGTCAACGAGCCGGCGAGCCGCTACGGCATGGCCGGCAACGACCTGGCCGGACCCGATGAGCAGCTGGCTGACCTGTCGAGCCCCGCGTCGGACCTGGACCCTCTACTCCTGGAGCTGGCCGACGACTACGTCGACGGCCACCACCGCCTCGACCTCAGCGAGCTGGAGGGCGGCGGCGTCGTCACAGCAGCGAGCCAGGCCCACGATCGGGCCTGCGGCGCGCCTCATCGCCCACTGGAACCCCATGATCCACCCTTCGACTTCCGCAACGTGAGCATGTGAGTCATCTCCCGAGCGTCCTCCGGCGCCTGGCAGCTGGAGTGCGCCCCGACCGGCAGGTCCGGGGCGCACCGGTTCCTCGGGCGGTTAGAGGGAGACGGGGATCGCTCAGGAACGGCGCCGGGGATAGGTGCTGGCCAGAACCGCATAGACTTCCCGCCGTCAGTGTTATCCACCGAGAGGGGACGTCTGTGTCGACGGCGCAGTACCCGGCACGGGCCCGTGTCGCTGCCTGGGCAGTGCACATCTTGACCATGTCAGGGACTGGTGGGCCAGCCTGGCCATGCTCGCCACCATCCACCCCCGCCGGAGTTCACGTGGATGTGGGTCTGGCTGCTCGTCGCCCCTCGTCGTCGACGGCGTTGACGGCACCCTGGCCCGGCGCGCCCGGGTCTCCGAGATCATCCCCTGGTTCGACGGCGGCATCGTCGACATCGTCGTCGACTACCTCACCCGGACCTTCATCCCGGCGGTCTTCATGTACGTGGCCCTGCCAATGGGCCCCAGGGCCGCTGGCGGGCCTGCTCAGCGGCCCCTCGTCCTGAGCTCGTCGATGTTCTGCTACGCCAACAAGCGGTGGAAGTCCACCGACTCACTACTGTGGGCTTCCCGGCCGCCTGGAACATCGTGGCCCTCATGTTCTACGTGCCCAGACCCCGGGGGTCTTCACATCATCGTCACCTCATCTTCGTGGTGCTGACCCTGGTGCCCACGCACCACGCGCACCCGGCCTGCGTCAAGCGCTTCCGCGCCCTCAACATCGGTGCGGTGACCGTGTGGTTCCTGGCCACCCGCTGGCTGGTGGCGATCTCACCCACCGGCCACTCAGCCTGGTCGCCGTCCCTCATCGTCTCAGGCGGGTGGTCTCTGCTCGCCGGAGTGCTGCGCCTGATCCGCGGGGAGGAACCACGCGGCAGCGGCGTAGGCCGGACTAGCCGTCGCCCGGGGCGCGCAGCCCCTGGCGACCACCACATCACGCAGCCAGCGGCCGCCTCCAGCAGGAAGCGTGGCCAGCACCAGGCCGATGACCACCCGGCGATGACCCAGCCGGGGTACTGGTTGCCGTGCCCGTCGTCGCCCGCCAGGAAGAAGCGCACACGTAGGGCGCCACGAAGGTGATGAGGGTGACGAGGAACCCGGCGAAGCGGATGCGGCGTCGCTACCCGCCACCATGGCGATGATCCCCCAGGTGTAGGGCACTGCGGTGATGATGTCGATGGGCCCACAGCACCCAGGGGTTGCCGCGAAGCCGGGGCGTAGACGGCCGGGAGCGCCCGCAGCGAGGGAGTAGATGAACACCGTCGCGCAGGCCAGGAAGCGGGGTTGTGCAGCAGGCGGACGATGCCGGCGCGCGGCACCAGGTCCACCTTCGCCTCCTGCAGGGCGCCCAGGGTGTGCCGGGACAGCGCAGCGGGTCCGTCCCTCCAGCACAGTGCGCAGGTAGCGGATCTGCTCAGGTGTCCCGGTGGCCCACTCGTCCAGGAGGCGGCGCGGGCTCACGGCGACGACGACGCCGCCCTCGCCCCTGACCGGCCCCTGTCGCCCTGAGGGGCCCTCGACGCCGTCGGGCGCTCCAGGGACGCAATGTGGACGAGGTGCTCGCCCAGGACGCTCCGCAGCAGCCCCAGTCGCCCGAGGAACCCTCACTCAGCCACAGGCGCTGCCCGTGCTCCACGGCCAGGGACAGGGCGCCCCAGCGCCCAACCGCGCTCGTCGGGCGCCAGCAGCTCCTCGGGGCGGAGATCTCGGGCCAGCCCAGGCACCTCGGCGACGTTGGAAACGCGTCAGGTCGCCGACCCTGGTCGACGGCCGCCACCGTCCGCAGGACCCGGGGTCCAGGACATGGCGCCGATGACGGGAAGCTCCGTGACGGAGCGCAGCCATCAGGTCCATCACGGAGGAGCGAAGCGGGAGGTGTTCGGGCATTGGGAAGAGCCTAAAGAGTGGGTGCCCGTGTGTGCATCCTGTACATCCTGTGAACCGATACGGCTCACCCTGGCCAGAGTAAGAGGGAAGCCTGCCTCCTCGTCGTCGTCGGAGGGGCCGCCGGGGCTGGGGCCCACGGGGCGGCTGAGCGCCCTAGGGTGAGTTCGCGAGCACCACGCCATCCCCTCAGGGCAATCCAGCCGGCGCGGCGACCCGGGCTGCTCGTCGGCCGGAGCGGGCCTCATCGGATCCTCGCCTGGCGGACCTGGCCCGGGACAGCGGCTGGAGGATCCGATCCTCCACCGCAGCGCAACGGGCCAGGCGCCACGGGAGGCATCGAGGTCGATGACCCGGCAGGGAGCACGCCTGCGTGGGCACCCGCCGAGCGCCTCCTGCCGCCCGAGCGCCCCTGGAGGGCGCCAGGCCGTGGTCTGCCTGTCGGGCGCACCGATCGCGCCACGCCCCTGGACACCGGCGCGCCGTCGCGAGCTGGCGGCCTCGCGCCTGTCCACCACCGCCTCATCGCCCGGTCGCCGCGGGCCTGCCCCCGCCGGGCGACCTGAGGTCCCTGCTGAGTGGATCGGCCACCGGCATCTATGCGGGGACCGGGGCGACGAGATCTCACCGAGGCCAGCGGCCCGGGTGAGGGATTCTGTCCGAGCTGTGCTGGCGCTGGGAGTCCGCTGCGGGCCCGGCGGCAAGAGCCGGGCTGCACGGTCCAGTCCCGCACGGGCCTGGTGGTCAGCCTCGGGCGGGCTGGGAGGATCCGCGTGCCGCCTACCGGGTCGGGGCGGTGCCCGGCTGGGCCGCGGTGACCAGTGGCAGCCGTGGATCGCCCTGGAGGATGCCGCGGCTGGGCCCCTGTGAGCCATCGAGCACGACGACGTCCACGGGCCGGTCAACCTGACCGCTCCTGGAGCCGGCGCGCAACTCGGGACCTCCACCGGCTGCTGTCGCGCGCCGGCGGTCTGCCCTCGGTGGCGGTGGTGCCCCAGCTCCCTGCTGGACCGGGCGGGCAGGGCGGCGGGTGGTACTGGAAGCATCGGCGGCATGCTCGCCGAGCTTCTCGGTGCCTCCCAGCGCGCGGTCCCTCAGGCGTTGCTCGCCTCCGGCTTCCGCTTCCACTGAGCCGGACGCGGCCTCGATCTGGGCACTGGCGCTCTGACTCCGCCCAGTGCCGGTCGATCCCTGCGCACCCGCACTCAGACGCGGGCCAGGACCTCACCGTGCACGACGACGAACCAGGCGTCCTCACTGGCGCCCCACTGCCTCCACGCCTGGGCCATCGTCTCCAGGTCGGACCCGTCCGCCAGCTCCCAGCTCGACGGCCTGGGGTCCGGCGAGGTCAGGCACCTGCTGCGCCCAGGTCTGCGACCGCCAGGCCCTGGTCGGTGGGCGTGGCGTCAGCACCAGGTGGAGGCCGAGGCGGTCGTCGGCGAAACCCGCCTCCCGGGCCCAGGACAGCAGCCGGCTGCCGGCATCGCTCGCCGCCGTTGGCGCGGGCGGTGGCCATGAGACCGAGCGCCACTGCTCCATGCCTGCGGGCCTGGGGAACCAGGTCAGCGGCGGAGTAGACGGCGTCGCGCACGGCCACGATCCCTGCCGGGGCGGGTGACGCGGCGCATCTCGGTCCCAGGGCACCGGGCATCGTCCATAGGTGCTGAAGGACCTGGTGGGCGTGGACGACGTCGAAGGAGGCGTCCTCGAAGGGCAGGGGCCATGCGATGCTCCGCAGGTCAGCTCCACCTGCTCGGACAGACCCCTGTTCGCGAAGCGTCGCCCGAGCCGCCTCCAGGGCGCCGGCCGCGGCATCGAGGCTCACGACCCGCCCCGGGGCGACGCGCTCAGCGAGATCCGCGGTGATGGACGCCGGTCCGCAGCCGACGTCGAGCAGGTCCATTCCCGCACGCAGGTGGGCAAGCAGGTAGGCGGCCGAGTCCGCCGCGCCGCGCCGCGAGTGCGCGCTGAGCACCGCCGCACTGTGACCGTGGGTGTAGCGGGCCGTCTCGCCTGAACCGTCTGGAAGCTGTCTCACTATTCATGCCTCCAGATCCTCCAGGAATGGATCTGTGTTGCGCGAACGTCCGAATGCGGCCTTTGCGACGGCTACTGTTTCCGGATCGCGAGATGTTTCTGTCTCAGTGAACGTCTGGTGGAAGTCTTCTCGTGGCGCCGCGGCGACCAGCCAGGTGCTGAGCTTATTCTGCTAGGCGAAGGAGTCCCCATGCAGGACGTTGTCGAAAAAGGTCTATGAGCAGGTTGTGGCTCGCAAACCGTGAGAGGTCGAGTTCCATCAGGTTGTCCACGAGGTGCTCTGGAGTCCCTCGATCCCGTCATCGCCAAGCACTCCCCACTACGCCGAGGGCGCCTCCTGAGCGCATCGTCGAGCCCGAGCGCCAGGTCATGTTCCGGGTCCCGTGGGTCGACGACGCCGGCCAGGTCCACGTCAACCGCGGCTTCCGCATCGAGTTCAACTCCGCGCTGGGCCCCCTACAAGGGCGGCCTGCGCTTCCACCCTCGGTCAACGCCGGCATCATCAAGTCCCTCGGCTTCGAGCAGATCTTTCAAGAACGCCCTGACCGCCCAGGGCATCGGCGGCGGCAGGGGCGGCTCCGACTTCGACCCGCACGGCCGCTCCGACGCCGAGGTCATGCGCTTCGCCAGTCCTTCATGACTGAGCTGCCCGCCCATCGGTCCCTCCACCGACGTGCCCGCCGGCGACATCGGCGTGGGCGGCCGCGAGATCGGCTACATGTTCGGCCAGCGCAAGCGCCTGCGGAACTCCCTACGACGCCGGCGTCCTGACCGGTAAGGGCCTGGCCTGGGGCGGCTCCCTCGTGCGCACCGAGGCCACCGGCTACGGCACCGTGCTCTTCGCCCAGTCCATGCTCGCCACCAAGGGCGCGAGTCCCTCGAGGGCAAGAAGGTCCTCGTCTCCGGAGCCGGGAACGTGGCGATCTACGCCATCGAGAAGGCCCAGCAGCTCGGCGCCACCCCCATCACCTTCTCCGACTCCTCCGGCTACGTCGTCGACGAGGCCGGGGTGGACCTCGAGCTGCCCGAGCAGATCAAGGAGGTCGAGCGCGGTCGCGTGGCCGACTACGTCGAGCGCCGCCCCGGTGCCCGCCTCGCGACCGGCGGCTCCGTGGACGTCCTCGGCGACGTCGCCCGCCCTGCGCCACCCAGAACGAGCTCGACGGCGACGCCGCGAACACCCTGCTTCGGGCGGCTGCGGCGTGGTCTCCGAGGGCGCCAACATGCCTCCACCCCGGAGGCCGTCGAGGCCTCCAGAAGGCCGGCATCCTCTTCGGCCCCGGTAGGGCGCCAACGCCGGCGGTGTGGCGACCTCCGCCTCGAGATGGAGCAAAACGCCGGCCGCACCCTGCTGGACCCCTCGCCACCGCTGAGGCCAAGCTGACCGACATCATGCGCCGACATCCACGACTCCCGTGTTGCCGCGCCGAGGAGTACGGCCGCCCCGGCGACTACGTGCTCGCGCCAACGCGGCCGGTTTCACCCGCGTTGCCGACGTCATGATCGCCCACGGCATCGTCTGATACCTGGCTGATCCGGGTCGCACTCAGTGACGGCGTCCGTCGCCCTGAGAACGAGGCGGCGGACGCCGTCATGTGGCGGGAGGGTGGGCATGGGAGGGGAGGGATCGACGCTCATGGCAACCATCCGCGCGGCCCGTTCCTCGCCCTCGCTCCCCGCTGTAGAGGCACGTCCCGACGGCGCGGACGGGCACCCGGGGAGGCGGGCATGAGCGCCGTCTGACGAATGTCAGTGAGTGCCACGAAAAAGTAATGCCCCTGTATCGCAGGCGCACATGGTGACCCATGTTCCTCTCCTCACCTTCTCCCGGGTCACCATCCCTCCGCCTGACAAGGAACGACATGCGATGCGCCCCACGCGGGCCGTCAGGGCCAGCGCCGTCAGTGCGCGCTGACTCTGACAGCCCTCAGTCCCTTCCCCTGCTCAACCTCCTGCCGGTGCTGACGAGCCGGCCGTCCCAGCAGCCCCCGGCCGACTCTCCGCCGCCGGTGCCACCCACCATCGACCTGCTGGGCATCACCGACCCTGCACGGCCACATCTCCCGAACCACTCAGACGGACAGCGCCACCGGACAGACATCCGTTGAGGACCCCTGGTGCTGTCACGCTGGCCTGCGAGGTCTCGCCGCCCGCGCCGCCAACCCCAACGCGCTGTTCGTCTCCGCCGGAGACCCGTGGGCGGATCGGCCTCACGTCTCTCCATCCTCCAGGATCGCCCCACCATGGAGGCGCTCAACGCGATGTCCCTTGGATGTCTCCGCCCTGGGCAACCAGCGAGCTCGACCAGGGTCTGACCGACCTGGAGACCCGCATCCCTGCCCGCCTCGAACTTCCTGATCCTGGCCGCCAACGTCTCCGGCTCAACTCCCTTGAGCGCCGAGGGCGGCGGCAAGGGACCTTCATCATGAGGTCGGAGGTGCGCGTCGGCTTCGTCGGCGTCGTCACCGATGAGCTTCCCACCCTCGTGTCACCCTCGGCCCCTGTCCACCCTCACTTGAGCCCAGCGGTCGCCGCCGCCAATGCCCGTGCCGCCGAGCTCAAGGACGGCGACCCCGCCAACGGTGAGGCCGACGTCGTCGTCGTGCTCAGCCATGAGGACGCGGCCTCCACGGCCACGAGCTTCTCCAAGAACGTCGACGCCGTCTTCTCCGGGCACACCCACGTGCCCTTCGCCAAGACCGTCACCGGCGCAGAGGGCAACCAGATCGCCGTCGTCCAGGCCGACCACTACGGCTGGGCGCTGGGACGCATCCGCCTGAGCTAGCGACCCCGCCAGCCGGAAGACCCTCAGTGGTCAGCGCCGACAACAGGACCTGCGCAGCTCGAGCTGCACCACCGATGCTCACGGCGTCGCCGGAATCGTGTCCCAGGCGGAGAAGGACTCCGCCGCCGAGGGCGGCAAGCCGCTGGCCAAGATCGGCTCGGACTTCCTGCGCGGTTCGGACGGCTCCGGCCCCGGCGCCAACCGCGGCACTGAATCCACTGCCTCCAACCTCATCGCCGAGTCCTTCCGCAGCTGGCTCGCCACCGACATCCAGCCGACCGGCTCCACCCGCTACGTGGGCATCATGAACCCCGGCGGCGTGCGCGCCGACCTGCTCTACGCCGCCTCCGGCTCGGAGGGCGATGGGGTCCTGACCTCGGGGAGGCATACACCGTCCAGCCCTTCGGCAACGAGATGGCCTACACGACCCTCACCGGCGCCGAGCTCAAGGCTCTGCTGTCCCAGCAGTGGCAGCCTGGCTCCAGCCGCCCCGTGCTCACCCTGGGGCTGTCCAGGAACGTCGACGTCCTCACCGAGGCCACCACCGATCCCGCATACGGGGCGAGGCCGGAGCCGCCCCCTGCGATCCGCGAGATCCTCGTCGACGGCAAGCCGCTGGCCGACGGCGACAGCGTCGTCGTTGCCTCCAACTCCTTCCTGCTGGCGGGGAGGCGACGGCTACACCGTCCTGAAGGACAAGCCCGCGACCAACACCGGCGTCCTCGACCGCGACGTCACCTCCGCCTACCTGGCCTCCTTCGGCAACAAGCCCGTCACGGCCGACTACTCCAAGCGGCAGGCCGCGATGACCGTGGGGCCGGTGTACATCAGCTCAGGTGGCGCGCGCAGCACCGACACGGTCTCCGTGACCCTGGACTCCCTGGCCTACACCAACCCCACCGAGCAGGCCACCGGCGCCCGGCGCGTGCGCGCGAGCGCGGGGGATCAGGAGATCCTGACCAAGGACCTCGACCTCACCGTCAACCCCACCGGCCCGACCACCGGCCGGGTCGACTTCAACCTCACCTTCCCGGCCGACGCCCCCACGCGCGCCTGCCGCACGGTCCAGGCCACCACCTGCCGCTGGGCCTCTGTTGAGACCCTCGACGCCGCAGGCACGGTTCTCAACCGCTTCTCGGTCGAGATCGAGGATGAGGGTTCGGCCGGCCCCGGAGCGGACTCGGGTGACAGCGCGGCGACGGGCGCTGACGCTGCGGCGGACGGGGCCGGCGGCAAAGCGGCATCTACCCCGCAGAGCAGCCGTGCCGCTGGTGAGACCTCCGTGGGCGGCGGCACCGAGCCGTCTGCGGGTAGCGGCGTGCAGCCCGCAGCCACCGCCGCTCCGGCTGCGTCCGGGGCGCCCGCCCAGGCGGCCGGACCCGAGCGCCCGAACAAGGCGGCCAGTGATAGCCCTCTGGCCCGCACCGGCGCCTCACTCGGCGCGGGGGTACTCGCCCTCGCGTTGAGCGTCGGCGGCGGCTACCTCATCCTGCGCCGCAGACAGCAAGTCAACTAACGCTGCCTGATGCCGGCTGACTCGGCTGATGCCGGCTGCCCCAGGCTGCCTCGGGAGTGATACGCCGACTGAGACTCGTGCCCGTCATCCCCACTGGGGAGGCGGGCACGAGTGCTGGGTGGCAGGCTCAGTGGAGTCGCCCGCGGGGCGGGCACTGTTCTCAAAACAACCCTACTGGATTGTATTGTGAGTCACAAGGAGTGGACATGAATGTTTGAACGGGCATACTATTGTGTCTGTTCAAACATTCAGAGTTGAGTGGATGCCCGAACGGGCGTACTGGGTCGACGGCACCGACCTTCCAGGAGGTGAACATGCGCATCGAGGACAGGCACCGCCAGATCGTGGAGCAGGTGCGCGGTGCGGGGCGGGTTCTCGTCACCGAGCTCGCCGAGCACTTCGACGTCACCCTGAGACGATCCGCTGGACCCTGACCGCCCTGGACCGCAACGGCGCCCTGCGCAGGTCCACGGTGGCGCCATCCCTGCCCCCTGCCCCTGCCGGAGACCGGCGTGACCCAGCGCGAGCAGGTCAACCCCACCGCCAAACAGGGCCATCGCCCGCGCCGCCCTGGCGCGCTCGCACCGAAGCCCGGCACCACGCTCCTCATCGACGCCGGAACCACCACCGGCTCGCTCGCCCGCCTCCTGCCGGGCGACAGCGACCCTGACCGTCATCACCAACTCCGTCCCTGACCGCCGCCTGCCTGGCCGGCGCCGGACGCACCCGGGTGCGGATCCTCGGCGGCCAGCTGCGCGGACTGACCCAGGCCGCCGTCGGCCCCGGCCGTCGAGGCCCCTGTCCGCCCTGAGGGTCGACGTCGCCGTCCTGGGAGCCAACGGCCTGAGCGCAGCCCACGGACTGTCCACGCCCGACCCCGACGAAGCCACCGTCAAACGCTCCATGGTGCGCAGCGCCCGCCAGGTGGTGGCCCTGGTCGACTCCACCAAGATCGGCCAGGAGCACCTGGTCTCCTTCGCCTCCCTCGACGACATCGACCTCCTGGTCACCGACGTCGAGCTCCCCGCCCACACTCATCGACCAGCTCACCGCCACCGAAACCGAGGTCCTTGTCGCATGATCCTGACCCTCACACCCAACCCGTCCCTCGACCGCACCGTCTCCCTGCCCGGCCCCCTCCAGCGCGGCGCCGTCCAGCGCCTGACCGGCGTCGTCATGGAACCGGGAGGCAAGGGCGTCAACGTCGCCCGCGTCCTGTCCAACGCCGGGCGCGCCGCCACCACCGTCCTGCCCGCCGCAGAGAACGACCCCATCCTCACCGCCCTGGGCGCCCCTCGAGCTGCCCGGCCTCACCGTGCGATCCGTGCCCGTGGCCGGCCCCGCCCGCATCAACACCGCCGTCACCGAGCCCGACGGCACCACCACCAAGCTCAACGAGCTGGGGGCGGGCCTGAGCGAGGAGGAGATCGACGCCGTCGAGCAGGCCCTCCTGGAGACCCTCACCACGGGGGTGTCGGCCGAAGCCGACACCCACCACTGGGCGGTCCTGTCCGCTCCCCTGCCGCCGGGCGCGCCGGCCAGGTGGTACGCCCGCCTGGTGGGGCTCCTGCGGGAGGCCGCCCCGGGGCTGCGCATCGCCGTCGACACCTCCGACGAGCCTCTGGCCGCCCCTGGCCGCTGAGCTGCCCGGATCGGCCCCCGACCTCATCAAGCCCAACGGTGAGGAGCTTGGTCAGCTCGCCGGCCTGCCCGCCGAGCGCGCCATGGCCCTCGAGGAGGGCGCCGTCCAGGGGGACTACGGCCCCGTCGTCGACGCCGCCCGCCTCCTGGTGGGCCTGGGGCTCGGTGCCGTCATGGTGACTCTCGGCCCCGCCGGCGCCGTGCTGGTGACCGCCGACGGCGCCTGGCACGCCACCGCCCCCGAGGTCCCGGTGGTCTCCACCGTCGGAGCCGGGGACTCCTCGGTGGCCGGCTACATCCTGGCCGACGTCAACGGCGGCGACGAGACCGAGCGCCTGCGCACCGCCATGGCCTACGGCCCGGCCGCCGCCTCCCTGCCCGGAACCACTCTGCCCACGCCCGCCGACCTGCCCGAGCAGGAGGCCGTCGTCACCCGGCTCTCCTGAGCTGGGGCGTTCAGGCGCCGGGGCCGCGGACCCGCGACCCCTGCCTGCCCGCATGCCGCCGGCGGCTGCCGGCCGGCGGCTACCGGCCGCCGAGCCGGCTCCGCCACTGACCGCCCACCGACTGTTCACCACCCTGCCCACCGATCCGCCAGACAACCACCACTGACCGCATGACCGCCGCCCACCACCCTTGACCACTCAGACCCGCTGCCGCCCACCGGGCGACGGCACCTGGACACCAAGGAAGACCATGACCGAGAACAAGCCCCTCATCATCCCCGAGCTGGTCGCGCTCGACGCCGACGCCGGCCCGGGCAAGGAAGACGTCATCGAGTTCCTGGCCGCCACCGTGGCCGGCGCCGGCCGGGCCTCCAGCCCCGACGGCCTGGCTGCTGACGCCAGAAGCGCGAGTCCACCGCCCCCACCGGGATCCCCTGGCGGCATCGCCATCCCGCACTGCCGCAGCCCCCACGTCCTGGCTCTCAGCCCGGCTTCGCCCGCCTGGCCGAGCCGGTCGACTCTCGGGGCCGCTGACGGGCAGGCCGCCGACCTCATCTTCATGATCGCCGCCCCCGACGGCGCCGACGACTTCCACCTCCAGCTCCTGGCCAAGCTCGCCCGCGGCCCTCATGCAGACCGAGTTCACCGACGCCCTGCGCCAGGCCGCCGACGCCGAGGAGATCACCCGGATCGTCACGCAGCAGGTTCAGCCCGAGCTGCTCGACGGCGGGGAGGGCGCCGAGGACAGCGCGGCCGGCAAGGCTGGAAGCGCCGCGGACTCGGCCGCAGGGTCCGGCGCCGCGCAGACTAAGGCCGCTGCGGCGTCGTCCGCCCCGGCGGAGGCGAGACCGTCATTGTGGGGTCCTCCTGCCCCACCGGCATCGCCCACACCTTCATGGCGGCCGAGGCCCTGGAGCAGGCCGGCAAGGACCGAGGGCATCACCGTGGCCATCGAGGGCCAGGGCTCGGGCAAGATCGACGCTCTCGACCCCCGAGCTCATCAAGCGGGCCAGCGCCGTCATCTTCGCCCACGACCCTGCCGGTCAAGGGCCGCGAGCGCTTCGCCGGCAAACCCGTCATCGACGTCGGCGTCAGGCCGCCGTCAACGACGCCGGCCCCTGGTGGACAAGGCCCTGGCCGCCGTCGACGACCCGAGCGCCGCCCGCGTGCCGGCCGGTAGCGAGTCCGCCGAGGAGAGCGAGGAGGGCTCGAGCACTGGAGCCCGGCGCCTCCAGAGGTCCGTCACGACCGGGGTGTCCCACATGATCCCTTCGTGGCCGCCGGCGGTCTGCTCATCGCCCTGGGCTTCCTCCTGGCCGGGTACGACGTGGCTAACCTCTACGAAAGATCTCCATCAGCGACTACTCCTGTGGAACCCTGCCCGGCAACGAGTTCGTCCACGAGATCAAGAACTCGGCCGGCGACGTCGTCGGCACTGAGACGATCACCGTCTCGCAGTCCGGGCTGCTGCTGTACATCGGGTGGACGCTGTTCCTGCTGGGGCAGGCGGCCATGAGCTTTCCTGGTCCCGGCGCTGGCCGGCTACATCTCCTTCGGGCTGGCCGGCAGGCCCGGGATCGCGCCCGGGTTCGCCGCGGGCGTCGTCGCGGTTGAGGTCGGGGCCGGGTTCATCGGCGGCCTGGTCGGCGGCATCCTCGCGGGCTACTTCGCGGCCTGGCTCGCCGGGCTCAGCGTGCCGGCCTGGCTGCGGGGGCTCATGCCCGTGGTCATCATCCCACTGGGGACCACGCTGGTGGTCGGCGCCGTCATGTACCTGGTCCTCGGCCGCCGCTGGCCGCCCCTCATGAACGCGCTGCAGGACGGGCTGACCTCCATGTCCGGGGGCGGGTCGGCCGTGTTCCTGGGGATCATCCTCGGGCTCATGATGTGCTTCGACCTGGGTGGGCTGGTCAACAAGGCCGCCTACCTGTTCGGCACTGCGGGCCTGTCCGCGGCCAGCGCCACCAACACCGCCCCCTACGAGATCATGGCCACCGTCATGGCCGCCGGCATGGTGCCGCCGCTGGCGATGTCCGCCGCGACCTTCCTGCGCTCGCGGCTGTTCACCAAGGCCGAGGTGGAGAACGGGCGCAGCGCCTGGCTGCTGGGGCTGTCCTTCATCTCCGAGGGCGCCATCCCCTTCGCCGCCGCCGACCCGCTGCGCGTCATCCCGGCCACCATGGCCGGCGGTGCGATCACCGGTGCGATGACCATGGCGATGCACGTCGGCTCCCGTGCGCCCCACGGCGGTGTGTTCGTCGCCTTCGCCATCACCAACTTCGGTGGCTTCCTTCTGGCGATCCTGGCCGGGACGGTGGTGAGCACCGCGCTGGTCATCGTCCTCAAGGGGCTGGGGCGCAACGCCGACGGCATGAAGGGCGTTGAGGCGCAGGCTGCGGCTGCTGCTTGAGCCAGCGAGCCTTAATCACCGTGTCGTCGTGCGGGGTCCCAGAGTGTGGGGCCCCGCACGATGTCTGTGAGGACGTGAGGGGCAGGGGGCGTGGGCTCAGTGTCCTTGTCCTTCGGTGGGGGCGCTTCACGCGGCCGGGACTTTCCTTCCGTCGGGGACACTCGCGCGTGCGGGGACAGGAATCCTGTCCCCGACGGCGTCGAATGCCCCGCCTGGGCGACACGCACCCTGCCGTGCAGGATGTCCCCGACGGCGCGGAACGTCCCTGTGGGGCGGGTCTCTGAAATCGTGGACGCACTTTTCGGTCGAGGACTGCGTTCTCCCTACAGAAGGTGACGGCCGGGGCGCAGTCATTTGGGGGAGAAGTACGTCCTGGGTGGAGAACGCAGTCCTCGATGGGCCGGGTTTGCTGCGCCGTCGGGCTGGGCTTGCCTGCCAGTTCCGGGCTGCTCCGGCATAGGCTTCGCGCCATGGCTGCAAGACGACGCATCGACCCCGACGCCGGCGCTCAGGCCCCTGCGCCAGTGGGCCCAGGAGCAGGGCACGTCCGACGACGAACCGGCCGGAGCTGGAAGCGAGCCAGCACCGACTCCGCCAGTCCCACCGACGGGCCGCCCGACGTCGGGTGACCGCCACCGCCGTGCGCTACACCTCGAGGAGCTCGCCGCCTGCGCGCCCGGGCGCTCGGTCGAGGTACGGGTCCCGCCCTTCGGCGTCATCCAGGCCGTCGCCGGCACTGTCCACCGCCGGGGCACCCGCCCAGCGTTGTCGAGACCGACGCCGCCACCTGGCTGGCCCTGGCCACCGGCCGACTCACCTGGCAGGACGCCCCGCCGACGGCGCCCTGCATGCCTCCGGCGAGCGCTGCGACCCTGTCCGCCTACCCTGCCCCTGGTCCGGCTCCCAGATATCGATCGAAATCTTCAGAATCGACCCGAGCCGCGTCGATTCTGAAGTTTTTGGTCGATGTGGGCGGGCTGGGGCTGCGTGCGCCTGTTGGGCACTAGACCGAGGGCCCTGCGCCGGTAGGTTCGTCCCATGAGTCGCACGCGCCTGAGTACCTACACCGCCCCGCCCGCCGAGGTCGCCCAGACCTTGACGCGTTGCGCGCGCACTACGAGGTCCCCACCGCCTTCCCGCCCGAGGCCCTCGCCGAGGCGGGAGGCCGCCGCCGGCGCCTGGGCCCAGGACGGCCCCGCCCGTCTCCTGGCCGACGGCGCCCGCGACGCCCGCGACCTGGAGCTGGTCACCATCGACCCGCCCGGCTCCATGGACCTCGACCAGGCGGTGCTCCTGGAGCGCCTGCCCGCGCAGGCCGACCATGCTGACCAGGCCGGCGCGGCCGCTGGGGAGGCCGGGGACGCCCCCGAGCCCGCGGCCGCCTGACCGAGTCCACTACGCCATCGCCTCCCTGGCCACCTTCGTCACCCCCGGCGGCGCCCCTGGACGCCGAGCTGCAGTCGCCGCGGCGAGACCATCTACGCCCCCGACGCCGCCACGCCCCCTGCACCCCGAGGTCCTCTCCCCACGGCGCCGCCTCCCTCCTGGAGGATGCGGAGCGCCCGGCCTGCCTGTGGACCATCGACCTCGACGAGCGCGGAGAGGTCGTCTCCGCCCGCGTCGAGCGGGCCCTCGTGCGCTCGCGGGCGCGTCTCAGCTACGCCCAGGTCCAGGCCGCCATCGATGGACAGGGTGCCCTGCCCCAGGAGGCACCCGCCGACCTGCCCGAGCTCCTGGCCGAGATCGGCCGTCTGCGCCTGGAGCGCGAGGCCGCCCGCGGCGGCATCAGCATGACCACGCCCGAGCAGGTCGTCGAGGTGACCGAGGCAGCAGAAGCAACAGAGGTGCCAGGGGCGGTGTCGCCGGCGGCGGACCCGGACTCCGCCGAGAGCCCCGGCCCCGCCGGCTATCGGCTCGCCTACCGCGTGTCCGTGCCCGCCGAGCAGTACAACGCCCAGATCTCCCTGCTCACCGGCATGTGCGCCGCCCGGATCATGGTCGAGTGCGGCGTCGGCATCCTGCGGACCCCTGCCGCCGGCGCGCCCCGAGGACTATGCGCGCCTGCGGCGCGTCGCCGCGGCCCTGGGCATCGACTGGCCGAGCTGCCCAGTCCTACCCCGAGCTCGTGCGCGGCCTGGACCACGCCATCCCCGCCCACGCGGCCTTCCTGGAGCAGGCCATGTCCCTCTTCCGCGGATCGGGCTACCTCGCCTTCGGGGTGGGCGGGGTCGGCGTCCCGGCCGACGACGAGGCCTCCGACCTCGAGGAGGCCGTCCACTCCGCGATCGCCGCCCGCTACGCCCACGTCACCGCGCCGCTGCGCCGACTCGTGGACCGCTACGGCGAGGAGGTCTGCATCGCGGCCTGCGCCCAGGCGCCCGTGCCCGAGTGGGTGCTCCAGGCGCTGCCCGACCTGCCGGGCGTCATGGAGCAGACCGGCAAGCGCGCCCGCGCCATCGGCCGCGGGGCCCTGACCGCCCTGGAGGCCCTGGTCCTGCGCGGACACGAGGGCGAGGTCTTCGACGGCGTCATCACCTCCGAGCGCGACGGCCGCGGTGAACTCGTCCTGGCCGAGCCCGCCGTCGTCACCGAGATCCGCGCCGGCAAGAGGGCCTCCGACGGCGGCCTCCCGGTGGGGGAGCGCGTGCGGGTCCGCCTCCTGTCCGCCGACCCCGCCTCCGGCATCCGCTTCCAGCTCCTGTAGGACCAGTCCTGAGGCGGTCGGTGCGTCAGGACTGCGGGAGCAGCTGGTCCAGCAGCTCCTCGGCGTCGGACCCCACCAGCTCCAACACGCCCCGTGAGGCGAGCGAGGCGACGCCGTGGACGGACGCCCAGGCGGCGGTCGCCGCGACCTCGGGCGCGTCCGGGCGTTGCTCCGTGAAGTGGGCCCGCCACTGCTCAAGGAGTGGCAGGGAGGTGGCTGAAGCTCCCGGCCGCTGCCGGCCAGCACGTCGTGGCGGCTGATGAGGTCGAAGGCATGGGGGTGCTCGACGGCGTAGCCGACGTAGGCCCTCGCAGCCTCCTTGAGGCCTCCCCCGGCGTCGGCGATGCGCTCGCGGAGCTCTCCGAGGCACACCTCGGCGATCGCGGCCAGGAGTAGCGCGAGGGTGGGGAAATGACGCCTCGGCGCGCCGTGGGAGATGTCGCAGCGCCGGGCCACCTCTCGCACCGTCACCGCGCTGATGCCGGCGTCTTCGAGCAGCTGCCGCCCTGCTTGGATCAGACGGTCCTCCGTTGTCGGGCTCATGACCCTAGCCTGCCTGTTGTAGACGGCGTCTACAACCTGGTAGACAATGTCTACATGATGGCATTCGGATACTCCCTTGCCCTGGTCGCGGCCGGGTCTGCCCTGCACGCCCTGTGGAACGTGCTGGTGAAGAGGTCCGGTACCTCCGACGTCGCCTTCGTGTGGGTCTACAGCGCCATCACCGCACCGCTGTGGCTGGTGGTGCTGACAGTGGTGGCGTCATCGGGAGGACTGGGCCCGGCCTGGTGGGCGGCCCTTGTCAGCACGGCGCTGCACACGGCCTACGCCGCGGTTCTCCAGTGCGCCTACTCGGCGGCGGACTTGTCGGTGGTCTACCCGGTCTCACGCGGACTGGCACCGGTTCTGGTGACGGTGGTGGCGGCGCCGTGGGACGGGGGTCTGAGCGTCATACACCTGGTAGCGCTTTCAGCGGTCCTCTCCGGTGTCATTCTCGCCTCCGGCATCACATGGCGGAGCCTGGGGCAGGCTCGAGGCTTCTGGGCGGGCAGCGCCGTCGCCTCCTGCACCGCCGCCTACACCCTGTGGGACGCCTTCGCCGTCGCACACCTGCACGTCTTGGTTGTCCCCTACATGGCGCTGTCCAGTCTGGCTCAGCTTGTGCTGCTCACCGTCGTGCTGCGCCGACGTCGCCGCGAGCTGCCCGCCGCACTGGCCGCCGGCTGGGCCCGGGCCCTCCCCATCGCGGTGCTGGTGCCGGCGAGCTATGCACTGGTGCTTGTCGCCATGCGCTTCGGGCCTCCGTCCGTCGTTGCCACCTCTAGGAGCCTCAATATCGTCTTCGGTGTCATCGCTGGCGTGGCTCCTACGCGAGCCCTTCACCAGGCGATCAATACTGGGCGTCTCGATGATCGTCGTCGGAGTTCTGATGGGGGCCAGTTGATTCCGAAGCCGCTCGCTGACCGGCTTCGGCGGACGTAATGGTCAGACGGCGCCCGACCATGACAGACTGTGCGTGTGCGCACCGGTGAGAAACCCCTCGCAGATCACCTTCGACCATCCCTGACGGCGCCCGCCCCACACCGCGGGCCGACTCCTCCGAGCCCCTGGGGCGGACCAGCCACCCGAGCCTGCCCGACCCGGCGGCCCCTGCAGTGCCCGTCGGCGTGCCCGGCCTGACCGCCCTGCCCGACGACCACTCCGACGAGCTCGAGCCCTCGCCGCGCGAGGAGTGCGGCGTCTTCGGCGTCTGGGCCCCCGGCGAGGAGGTCTCCCGCCTGACCTACTTCGGCCTGTACGCCCTCCAGCACCGCGGCCAGGAGTCGGCCGGCATCGCCACCTCCAACGGCTCCCAGATCCTCGTCTGCAAGGACCTCGGCCTGGTCTCCCAGGTCTCGACGACCAGGCCCTGTCCAACCTCACCGGCCACATCGCCGTCGGCCATGTCCGCTACGCCACCCAGGGCGCCACCACCTGGGAGAACGCCCAGCCGATGCTCGGCCCGGCGGCCGGCTCCACCCTCGCCCTGGCCCACAACGGCAACCCTCACCAACACCCGTGAGCTCATGGACGCCGTGCACGCCACCTCCGGGGAGGACCTCAGCGGCGAGCTCGGCTGCGGCTCCTCTACCGACACCGCCGTCCTGGCAGCCCTGCTCAACCTCGTCTCCGAGCGCGGCGCCCTGAGGGCTGGGACTCGGCCGCCGACATCCTCACCTCCGGCATCACCGACGACGCCGAGCTCGAGGCCGCCTACTCCGCGCCGCCGCCCCTGAGCGTCCACCAGGCCGCCCGCCGGGTCCCTGCCCATGCTGCGCGGCGCCTTCTCCCTGGTCTTCGCGGACGAGCGCACCCTCTACGCCGCCCTGCGACCCCACGGGGTGCGCCCCTGGTGCTGGGGCGCCTGGGCAACGGGTGGGCCGTGGCCTCCGAGACCGCCGCCCTGGACATCGTCGGCGCCACCTTCGTTCGCGAGATCGAGCCCGGCGAGCTCATCGAGATCGACGAGGACGGCGTGCGCTCCTCGCGCTTCGCCACCGCCCGCCGGGCCGGCTGCGTCTTCGAGTACGTCTACCTGGCCCGCCCCGACACCCGCATCGCCGGGCGCAGCGTCATCACCTCACGCAACGAGATGGGGGCGGCCCTGGCCCGCGAGCACCCGGTGGAGGCCGACCTCGTCATCGCCACGCCGGAGTCAGGCACCCCGGCCGCCATCGGCTACGCCCAGGCCTCCGGCATCCCCTACGGGCAGGGCCTGGTGAAGAACGCCTACGTGGGGCGCACCTTCATCCAGCCCACCCAGACCCCTGCGCCAGCTCGGCATCCGACTCAAGCTCAACCCTCTGCGCGAGGTCATCGAGGGCAAGCGACTCGTCGTCGTCGACGACTCCATCGTGCGCGGCAACACCCAGCGGGCCCTGGTGCGGATGCTGCGCGAGGCCGGCGCCGCCGAGGTCCACGTGCGCATCTCCTCCCCGCCGGTCATGTGGCCCTGCTTCTACGGCATCGACTTCGCCACCCGCGCCGAGCTCATCGCCACCGGCATGAGCGTGGAGGAGATCGGTCAGTCCATTGGCGCCGACTCCCTGGGTTTCCCTGTCCGTCGAGGGCATGGTGGCCGCCAGCGGCCAGAAGGCCGACGAGCTGTGCCCTGGCCTGCTTCACCGGCGACTCACCCGATCCCGCCGCCCGTGCGCAGCCCTGACGGGCGCCGCCATCCCGGTGCGCCGCGTCCCCACCGCCTCACCGCGGTCGGCGCCGCGATCAGGCCGACGACGCCGAGCGCACCGTGCCGCCGGGCAGCATCACCCGCCCGGACCTGGCCTCCGGCAGCCCCCTGGGCTCGACGACTCAGTCCGGGGCCTCGGCGCCCGCATCGCCCCAGCCGGCCCCGGCCCGCCCGAGTCCGCCGTCGGCGATGCGCACCGGCCACCCGCTGCGCCCTCGCCCCATTCCGCCCGCCACCGCACCTTCGACCCGAGTCCACAAGGAGCCCCACATGACCCAGCAGCCCGAGCAGCCTGAGCACCCGCCCCCGCCATCACCTACGCCGACGCCGGCGTGGACACCGCCGCCGGGGACCGGGCCGTCGCGCTCATGAAGGACGCCGTGGCCTCCACCATGACCCCGGCCGTCGTCGGCGGCGTCGGGGCTTCGCCGGGCTCGTGGACGTCTCCACCCTGCGCGACTACCGCCGCCCCCTGCTGGCCACCTCCACCGACGGGTGGGCACCAGGGTCGCCATCGCCCAGGCCCTCGACATCCACGACACCATCGGCCAGGACCTGGTGGGCATGGTCGTCGACGACATCGTCGTGGTTGGGGCCCGCCCCCTGCTCATGACCGACTACATCGCCTGCGGGCACGTCGTCCCCGAGCGGATCGCCGACATCGTGCGCGGCATCGCCCAGGCTTGCGCCGCCATCGGCACCCGCTGCTGGGCGGGGAGACCGCCGAGCACCCCGGCCTCATGGCCCCCGACGAGTACGACGTCGCCGGGGCCGCCACCGGCGTCGTCGAGGCCGACCGGATGCTCGGGGCTGAGAAAGTGCGCGCCGGCGACGTCCTGGTCGCCCTGGGCGCCTCCGGGCTGCACTCCAACGGCTACTCCCTGGTGCGCCGCGTCATCGAGCACGCAGGCTGGGGCCTGGAGCGCGAGGTCCCCGAGTTCGGCCGCACCCTGGGACAGGAGCTGCTCGAGCCCACGCGCCTGTACACCCGGGTGTGCCTGGCCATGCTGGAGACCCTGTCCTCGCCGGCCGCCCTGGCGCCGATCCACGCCCCTGTCCCACATCACCGGTGGGGGCTGGCCGCCAACGTCGCCAGAGTCCCGCCGGACGGGCTCATTGCCGACGTCGATCGCTCCTCCTGGACGGTGCCGCCGGTGTTCTCCACCGTGCGCGAGCTCGGCTCGGTGCCGTGGGAGGACCTCGAGGGCACCCTCAACCTGGGCGTGGGAATGGTCGCCGTTGTTGAGCCTGGTGTGGTCGACGCCGTCCTGCGGGTCGCCGAGGGCTCCGAGATCCCCGCCTGGGTGCTGGGCGAGGTGCATGAGGCCGGCAAAGTATGAGGCCCAGGGCCGGGTGGTCTCCGGAACGAAGGGCGTCGACGGGGAGCGGTCGATATCCACGGCACCTACACCGCCTGAGCCACGGCGAACGCCCCGGTGGATACGTCCGCGGGGCGTTCGCGTCGCGAGGTGTCACGGATGGCGACTATTCACACCCCACCGGGCCGGATCGTACGCGACGGGTCGGGGCAGCACCGCCCTGACCTGGGTCGATGCGACACAGGTGGTTCGGTTCGGGAGTGAAAAGTCGCCGAGAGTGACACGGGTGGCCGCCTGACGGCCTCGACTCTTGCGCTTATAGGCGCGCGGAAGGGCCGGCAGGTGCGTTCCTCCGGCCCTCACTGGGTGGGCTACTTGCCGCCCTCGTCCCAGTCGTCGTCATCGACGGCATACTTGGCGGCCAGCTCCTCGTAGTCGATCTCGTCGTCAGGCTCGGATCCCGAGGACGCTGAGACGAGCTCCCGCTCCAGAGCCTTGTAATCAGTCTCCGGGCTGAAGTACTTGAGCTTACGGGCAACCTTGGTTGCCTTGGCTTCTGACGGCCGCGCCCCATAGGCTCGACCCCTCCAACGTGTCACGGCGCGCACGTGGGCGCGCTCTTCCTGGTCAAATATGTCGTGGGGCAACCGTACAACGTCAACGGTCACGAGCACCATTCGGACACCGGGGGAGAGTCGTGGTGACGCACACCCCACATGTTGGACAGGGAGTCCAAGAGTCCCATGGGGATTGCCCAGAGGGTCTTCGGTAGCTGTACAGCGAGCCTGCGGAAGCTGCCCAATCGTAGGCCCTGACGTTCCTCCAGAGAGGCGGAGATTCTCGAGGTGCGGGGCTGCTGGCTCGGGGATTCCTGGGAAGGGGGCGGGAGGGCCGCCTGGTGCGTAGGGTCGGTACTTCGCCGGGGGCGTACGCGGAGGGTCGGACAGCAGAACACCTGACATGTGCGGGGGTGGCGGCCATGACCGGCCGAGCCACGAGGACACTGCCCTGGGGCTGAGGACTGGTCCTGGGGACGGTCCACAGGTCTGATGGCGCGTCTCGACGGTGGGTGGTGTGTGCCCGGCTTGTAATAACGCAGCTGAGAGACCACAACCTACGGCGCGAGGGCGGTGATGAGGGGGCTGGCCTCGCCGCTCCAGGAGATGGCGAGCTGGTCCCGGGCGCGGGTCGCGGCCACGTACAGCAAGGACCGCTCCCGCAGGAGGGCGTCGTCGCTGTCTGCGTCGGAGTACTGCTGGTCCCGCAGCGGCCGAGGGATCGCGTTCTTCGAGACGTCGAAGAGCAGGACCTTGCGGAACTCCAGGCCCTTGGCGCGGTGCATCGTCATGACCACGGGCCTGCCCCGACCAGCCGCCTCCCGGTCCACAGCGCGCACCTCTATCCCGTGCTGCGCCAGACCGTTGACGACGGCGTCGCGCTGGTAGCGGTCGCGCACGAGGATGGCGATGCTCTCCGGGGCGCTGTCCTCACTGTCTCGGTCCTGCTCCAGCCACACCGTCAGCAGCTCGGCGGCCTTGCTCAGCTCATCGGCGCGGTCGGAGGCGTGCAGCAGCAGCGGCTCGGGCCCGGAGCGCGGTGAGACGTAGTGGTGCTCCTCGGCCTGCCCCTCCATGTCTTCATAGGTGCCGGGATCGAGGATCCCGAAGGCGACATCGAGGTTCTGACGGGTGGTGCGGTAGTTGCGCGTCAGCCGCCGCGACCTCCCGCGCACCTGGATCCCGTAGTGGCTCAGCGTGATCTTCTTGCCGTAGATGCGCTGGTGGGAGTCCTCAGCCAGGAACAGGTCATCCGGGCCGGGCTCCACCAGCGCCCGCAGCAGCTGCAGGTGAGCGGGCGTGAGGTCCTGCGCCTCATCGACGAGCACGTGCCGGAAAGGTCGGGGTGTGCCGAGGGTTGCCTCGTGGTCGAGCCAGGCGGCGGCCAGCGCGAGCTGTTCGTCAAGGAGGTCACGCCCAGGTCGGCGCTGCGGTCCCGGTAGCGCTCCATCGCCTTCCACACGGCGGCCCGCTTGGACCGGTCCAGGGCCACGCCCCGACCGGGGCGGCGCACGCGCAGGTACTGCTTGAGAGTCGTCACGCGCTGGGGGAGCACGATCAGCTCGTACTCGGACTCCAGGAAGTCGGCGGAGCGCAGCTCTCGGGCAGCTCATCGCCCATGAGGGTGAGGACTTCCTGCCACATTCTCCCTGGGGTAGGTGAGTACTCGCCCGCGCGGCTGGCCGATGACCTCCTGGGCGATGGGGGAGATCTTGGTCCCGGCCTGCTGGAGGATCATGCGCGCCACCCGGTCCAGGCCGCTGACCATGACTCCGGGCTCGCTCAGCTTCTCGGTGAAGGGCAGCCGTGGTTCGAGCTGGGCGATCTGGCGGCGCAGGTCGTCGGCGAGGTTGCGCGTGTAGGTCGTCAGCAGGATCCGCGGCTCCTGCCCGTCAACCTTGTCCCGCTTGGCCAGCTCGACGGCGCGGTGCACGGCGATGACGGTCTTCCCAGTTCCGGCGCCGCCCGGAGACACGCATGGGACCATTTGCGCGCCGCTCCACGAGGGCCCGCTGCTGGGGGTGCAGGAAGAGCTGCCACTCGGCGAAGCTGAGCCCCTCGATGGCGCGGCGCAGGTCCTCGTCACTTTCCAACCAGGTGAAGGTCGAGCGCGCCGCGCGAGTGCGCAGACCGGCGATGAGGTCGGCGTCGGTGGGCTCTGCGGACACGTCTCGCGAGGGCCGCAGCCCGAAGTCCTCACGGATCTCCTCGATCGTCGCCCCCGTGGCCAGGTTGAGCAGTGCCTCGCCCTGCCAGGCGACCCGGGCGGTGGAGGCCAGGTCGAGGAGCTGGGACCGTGCTGCGCCGCCAGTGCTGCCGCGCCGAGCCGGACGTCAATACCGAGTTCGTCGTGCAGCATCTCCACGGTGAGTCCGTCGGGCCACACCGGTGCCTGGTCCCGGCTGGGAACGACGACGGCACCCGGCACGGCAGCGGCCCCGACGGCCACTCCGGCAGCCGTTCCTCCTTCGCTCCGCTGGCTCCCCGTATCAACCGGCTCGGTGCCAGCTGCCTGCGTGGGTGCAGGATCGGCGTCGGCTCCTCTGGTGGCTTCCTCGTTGCGACGGCGCGCCTCAGCGTTGGCGGCCTGGATGCGGGCCGTCTCGCGGGCGAGCTCATCGGCCTCGCGCTTGGCGGCGGCGAGCTCGGCCTGGGCTGTGCGCCGTGCCTCCTCAACGGCACGGGGATCCAGGCCGATGAGGTCTCCGACGTTGACGACCTCGGTGATGCCGTTGCGGGGGTTGACGTGGACGGTAACGGATTCGGCGATCTTGATGGCCTCGTCATGCGGCCAGATGCCGTGAATGACGTAGACGACCTCCCGTCGGCAGCGAGCTCGAACAGGACAGCCCGGTAGAAGTCGGTGACGCGCGCGGTGCGCACGCGTCGGTCCCGCGATCCTCGAATGGGTTCCAGGTGCAGCCCTGAGCTCGTGGTCATGGTGGACAGCTTGCTGATGAACGGCCCGATCTTCGCCCTGAGGGAGGGTCTTTTGGCGGTGGCGTCCTTCGTCTTGCTGCTGGGCAACAGGATCGTGGCCATGTCAGTGTCCTTCCAGGAGCTCGGGGATGAGCGCGCAGATATCGGTGGCGGTGCGGGCCGGATCGTCGCCGGTGACGATGACGCGCCAGCCGGCCGCGGTCAGGGCCTCCTCGTCGCCGTCCTGCGGCTCGTCGAGGACAGCAACCTTGGGCGCGGCCCAGGACAGGTCCGTCATGATGCCGCCGATCTCGACGCCGTCGCCCTCGTGCGGGAGGCCGGCCGCAGCCAGGTGGGGCAGAAGGGTGAGGATCGGCTCGGGGGTGAGGTCCCGGGTCGACGTCGTCCCAGCCGAGGTCGCTCATGGCGGCCGGGCTGCCGGCGACGTCGGCCACAGCGACCTCGGCCTGGGCGCGGGCGCACAGCTCGGCCAGGGCCCGGCTGGTCGTGGTGATGTCCACGGGCACCTGGGCCAGGGCGAGCACGTTGCTGAGCCGCAGCCAGGCCAGCCAAGCCTCCGGGTGGTCGGGAGTCCCCAAAGCCTCATCGGAGTCGTCAGCACGAGGGCCATCCCGTGGTGGAGGAGCCGGTGAGCTGGACCGTCAGGGCAAGGTGGGGGATGGCGAAGACCGAACCGGAGTGCTTCGATGCCGCAGGAGCGCCTGCGGCATCAGCAGCACCAGCCGGCTCGGGCAGCTCGGCCTCAGGCCGCAGCACCCGCAGCGCTTCCCACAGCGGATCCGCCCCGGCGCCCTGGGTGGAGGAGTACCGCAGGGACGCGTTCTGTCCCAGGGGCAGGTGGCCGGCGGCGCCGACGATGAGCGGCCCCCAGGCGGAGTCGGCCAGGGCCGCCAGGGCGGCGGCGGTCGGACTGGCCTCGGGGTCCTCGTTGTCATCGCTGAGCATCGTCTCCAGCAGCGCCATCGGCCCGCCGCGCCAGGCGTCGATGGCCTGGTCGGTGACGCCGCCGGCGCGCGAGGCCCCCAGGGAGCCGTTCTTGAGCTGAGCGACGGTGGCCTCATTCAGCCAGGCCGGGTTCCACGGCCCGTCCAGGTCCTCGACGCTTACGGAGATGACCCGGTAGCCGGCGGCGCGCAGGCGTGCACGTTTGTCGGCGTCGTCGGCGAGGCGGTTGTGCGCGCGACTGGCGTGGAAGTTGCGGCCGTCGGTGAAGATGGCGATGGGACTGCGGCCGCCGGGGCGCAGGCAGGTGAAGTCGGGGCGGGTGCCGCGGGCGTCGAGCTGGGGACGGATCCGCCAGCGGCCCCCGTCGATCTCCAACGCCGGCGCGCCCGAGGGGTCGCTGGTGGTGCGCACGGCCATCTTCTTGCTCAGGAGCTCGGCGAGTGCGGCGCGGAAGCGCACCTCGAGGGGGCTCTCCCCGGTGCCGGCGCGCACGGCCTCGTCGGTGACTGTCCACTGGGGAGGTCCGGTCGAGCTCGGCGAACATGCCTTCGGTGTCCTGGGCGCTGTTGTCCTCCCGTCCCAGGATCTGGGCCGATGGCGTGCAGGGCTGCGGCGCGGGTGACCTCGGCGGAGACGGCGTGGGGCCGCAGGCAGTCCGGGCACATGTCCTTGCCCTCGGTGCGGCACGGGCAGTTCTCCAGGTGCTGGCCGGTGCGGATGAGGAGGTTCCAGAGGCGGGAGGAGTCGTCATGGTCGGTGAGGTAACCGGTGCCTCGGGCACGGTGTCGTGCAGCAGGAGGGCGGGACGGGTCTCGCCGGGGCGCCGCCGGCCACGGGTGGGGGACGGAGGCGATGCCCAGGTGGTCGGGGTGAGCCGCCGGTGGTGATCTCCAGTCCCAGGAGGATCGCGGAGGCCAGTGAGTCCACCCCACCCGGTCGGTGGCGAAACCGAGCGGCAGGACGAAGGCGAGTGCCTCAGTGCTCAGCTCGCGCATGAGGTCGACGGCGATCACGTGCTCGGCGGAGTCGCTGCGGTAGCGGCACCAGGCCGGTGCTCCCGGCCGGGAGCACCGGCCCGGGTGTCCGTGTCGAGCTTGCCGCAGGCCTCGCACAGGCGGAAGTCCCGCGAGGAGAGGGCGTTGCCGGAGACCCGGTCGAGGCTCTGACCGGCCAGGGGCCGCCCGGTGTTGAGCCAGCGCAGGTTCATGCCGCGGTAGCGGGTCACCCCGAACCCGGAGGCCTCCACGTTCCACTGGCGCACCGCGCGGTGGGGGTCGAAGTCGGCCAGGGTAGGACCTCGAAGTGGGTGCGGAGCCGCTCGTCGCTGGAGTCCCCGATGCGGGCGTCGTCCTGGGAGACGTCGGCGAAGACCCGGCTCAGGCGCAGGACCCGCCGGGCGCGCCCGACCTCGGCAATGTCGGTGTCACGGCACCTGGGGCACTCCGTGGGCGCGGCGGGCCGGGTCTCCTGTGGCTCGCGCACGTCGATGTAGCCGCAGGCCTTGCAGCAGAACCACCACTGGGCCTGGTTGTTCAGGTCGGAGGCGTCAATACCCTCGATCTCCATTTCCAGACCACGGGTGTAGAAGGTGGCACCGGGGGCGAACTCGTGCAGGGCGTGGACGGAGGCTCTCTCGACGTCGCAGGGCTCGGAGTGGAACTCGTCGTCGTCCGGGTCGCGCCAGGAGACGCGGGCGGACAGGCGCACGGAGTCGTCGATGAGGGTGTAGTTGGGCAGGATGCCGTGGCGCTCCAGGGCCGAGACCCAGTGCTCACGATCCAGGTCGAAGATCCGGGACTCGGCGGCCTTCCGGGCTCCTTCGGCGGAGCGATGAGCTCGCGTGTCCTCCTCGGTGGCGTTGGGGCGCTCGGCGGCGACCTTGAGCTCGGGCAGGGCCTCGCGGATCTGGCGCTCCTGGCGGTGGAGCTGCTCGGACTCGGCGCGGTGCTCGGCCGCGGCCCGCTGGAGCATCTCGCGAGGCCCGGCACCGGCGTCCTGGGTCACCCAGCTGCTGAGCCGGTCGAGCGCCGGCGTGCGCTCCTGGAAGGCGGCGGTGAAGGCCTGCACCAGCAGGGCGCCGTCGCGCTCGATCCGCTCGCACAGTGTGGTGATGAGCGAGCCCTCGCCGGTGGCCCCCAGGGCGGTCTCGCGGTACGCCGCCGTAGCCACCGGAGGGATGGCCAGGTGGTTCTCGCGGGCGAGGGGTGTCGATGACGGAGGCCAGGAACTGGCGGCGCAGGATCTCCTCGGCCCCCAGATAGGTCGACGGCGGCGCGACAGGAACCGCTGAGGAGCCGATCCGGGGCGTCGAGGATCGGGAGCTGGCTGCGCCTGCCGGGCACGTAGGCCAGGGCGAGCGCCGAGCCGCTGCGGCGGCCCGCGCGGCCCACCCGCTACACGTAGAGGCGACGGTGGCCGGCAGGGAACCGAGCATGACGGTGGACAGGGTCCCCGATGTCGATACCCATCTCCAGGGTGGGGGTGGCCACGAGGACGTTGGGGTCACCGGGCACCTGCGTGGGCGCTTGAACCCGGTCTCGACGTCGGCGCGCTCCTTGGCGTCGAGCAGGGAGGTGTGCCGTGGGAGTCGACCCGGCGCACGTGGGCCCCGGCGTACATGCTGCGGTAGAAGCTCTCGGCCGGGTGCGGCTGCGGCTCTCAGGTGGCCGGGGCAGGTGGCGGCCAGGCAGGGGGCGCGTCGAGCTGGTCGACGGTGGCGATGGCGGCGGGCAGCTGGGTGCGGCAGGTGTCGCACACCAGGAGCAGGGCCTCGCGCGTGGTCTCACGCAGCGGGGAGACGACGACGCGGCCGGCCGGCAGCCCGTAGACGGTGCCTCCGAGCTCAGTGGTGGTGACGCTGAGATCCCGGCCTCAGCCAGGTGGGCCAGGAGCGCGCAGGCCAGGCGGGAGGCGTGGGTGGGCACGACCCCAGGCACTTGCAGGGCCCAGGTGGCGTACCAGGACTTCGAGGAGCTCACCGGCGTGAAGGCCGACTTGCGGGTGTCGAGGCCGCCACCGACCTGGGGGAAGGCCGCGGCGCGCCCGGTGGGAAGGCCGGCTGGCCCTGATTGCGGTCGCGCTTGTACCAGATCCACAGGCGCTTGCCGTCGTCGCGCTTGTAGTGCGAGAGCCACTCGTGGTCGATGGCGCCCTCGCGGCGCATGTGCTCCAGGGTGCCGCGCACCCAGGCGAGCAGGGCCGCGTCGCTGAGTGTCCTGAAGCCGTCGAGGACGCCCCTGCTGGTCGGTGCCGAGCGCCTGACGGGCCAGAGCCACCAGGGCGTTGGCGCGCCCGGCGCTGACGTGGACGGTGACCGACCCGGTGGCCTCCAGGGTGCGCCTGTAGGTGGACTCGAGCCCCACCTCAGGGCGATGTCGAACAGGAGCCGACGGCGCACGTGCGGCTTGGCGCGGCTGCGCTTTGGAGGCCGGGAGCCTCGGGTCCCAGTAGGGCTTGAAGCGCTGGTGCTCGGACAGGGCCGCGGGACCAGCCGGTAGCGGTCGAAGGCGCTGGCCTGGGCGTCGTCGAGGGCGGCCCTCGGCCCACCTCGATGGGCATCTCTGCTCGCAGCGCCCCTGCGCAGGCCGAGCGCAGGCTCATCGTGGGAGCGCTGGTTGACGTAGCCGGCGCGGTGGGCGGCGTCCCTGCACGGAGTCGGTGAAGATGAGGCGCGTTTCTCGGTGTTGTCGAGGCGTCGTCGCCGAACAGGGTGGTCGGGGACACGGACAGGGAGGGTGGCGACGGCCGAGCCGAGGGAAGCGGATGGAGTCCCGGCCCTGCAGGAGGGGCGAGACGTCGTTGGTGGAGTCCTCGGTGATGCTGCGCTCGTCCCCGGTGAGCATGAGAACCGGCAGGACGAGGCCCTCCCTAGTCTTCGGTGCTCTCCTGGTCCGGGCGGCGGGTGAGGATCTCGCGGCTGCTGATGGAGTACCAGCGCAGCCCGGGTGGCGGGCCTCAGGTTGATCTCGCCGGCCTCGGCGCGGGTGCGGTAGTCGGCGTCCTCCCCGGGGCGTGCAGGAGAGCCCGGAAAGCGGGGTCGCCGGTCCTGCGGTCGCGGCGCACGTGGTTCTGGTCGTCCCTCCTTCTGGCCGGTGGGGGCCAGGACGATGCCCCAGCCGGAGCGCCCGCAGGAGCGGCAGTACAGGGCGGGGCGCGCTGGGCTCCTCAACCTGTGTCTGCTCGGAGGCGGCGTCGGCCCCAGCGGAAGGAGGGCAGGGAGCTCAGGGCCCGGTCGACGCGGGTGACCTCCCCGGATCCACAGGGTGACCTCCACGCTGACTGCGCTGCGGTCGGGTTTGCCGTCGAGTCCGGCGCGCACGACGGACAGGGCCGCCAGGATCGCTGAGAGGACCCGCCGGGCCAGGCCCGGCTCTGGATGGGGCCCAGGAGGCCCCGGGCGAGGTCGGCCAGCGACGTGGAGCGCTCGGCGGTGCGCACGAGTCCCAGGACGTCGGGTGGGCCTGGAGGGCGGAGGCGAGGCCGAGGCGTCGAGGGTGTCTCCACCTCCTCGAGGCAGGTCGTAGAGGTGGGCGACGACGTCGCGGAGCAGCTCGGGCCCTGGGAGCCGGCCTCGGCGAGGTGGGCCAGGGCCTGCAGGTTCTCACCGGGCAGGGAACGCAGGCGCAGGGCGCGGCCGGCCAGGCCCTTGACTCGGGCCACCTGGCGGTGCGTGGCGGCCCACTGGCCGAGGTCGGCGCGGGTCTCGGTGACGACGGCGCTCGTGGGCAGGTCGGTTCCGAAGACGTCGCGGGCGAAGGCGAGCATCTGGGAGGGGGTCTCCGCCGTCGCCGAGGGTGGCGGAGGTGGCCACCGGCCACAGGGCCGAGCGGGGCGGAGGCGAAGGCCTCCTGGCGGGGGTGGTCGGCGGGCAGGTGGGCGCGCAGGGGTCAGGCCCAGGCGCCGGCAGCATGGCGACGTCGGTACCCTGGGCGCCGTCGTAGGGTGTGGAACCCATCGAGGACCAGGTAGGTGAGCGACCCGGCCGAGGCCCGCCACAGCTCGCGGTCCTCGGGGCGCAGGAGGAGCTGGTCGAGCATCTTGTAGTTGGTGAGCAGGATGTCCGGCGGGTTGTCGCGGATGACGTAGCGGTCGGTGATGAGGGAGTCAGCAGTGACGTGCTTGCGGGGCTGGCGGAGGAGTCCCCGGTGTAGATGGCGCGCGCACGCCGGCCAGGGCAGGATCCTGGTGATGAGGCTGGCGAGGCGGCTGGCCTGGTCGGAGGCCAGGGCGTTCATGGGGTAGAGGATGAGGGCCTTGATGCCAGTGATGCCCTGGGCGCGGGCGCGCAGGACGTGATCGAGGACGGGGATGGAGGAAGGACTCGGTCTACCTGAGCCGGTGCCGGTGGTGACGATGGTCGGCTCAGGGCTGTGGCCGCCCTTGGTGGTCAGGCGTCGGTAGGAGTCCTCCCTGGTGCTGGTAGGGGTCAGGCCCGGGTCCCAGTCGAGGGGCGGTCGGTGGGTGTGCTGGTCGGTTGATGCCGGGCGCGGGCGCTCGCGGCCAGGTAGGGCAGGCGCAGGCGGACGAAGGGCCGACGAAGACTCCCTGCTTCTCGTCCTCCAGGGAAGTCGGTGAGCACGCGCCGGCTCGGCGTCGGTGAGGGCGGAAGGTCGTCGAGAGGTAGTCGACGATGGACCGACGGATGCGTTCGGCCTGGAGGCTAGGGAGGAGGAGCGTCATAGCTGGAGCGTGGTGGTGATGGGCGGTCGGGTGGATGATGGCGAATGGTGTACGGGAGTGGTGTCTGCTGGCCGGCGCCACCTCGTGCGGATCGTCGTTGTTCCGGGAGTGATCCCGCAGATCAGAGGCTACCGCAGCGAGGGGAGAGGAGAGGCGGAGGCCCGAGTCGCTTCTTGGTGACGAGGCCGCCGACGTCGGCTGTGCTGAGATGCGCCGAACACGGCACCATCTCCTGGGGAGGAGGTCAAGGCCAACCTTGGGAGAGAGGACGCGGACGGTGCAACGTGAGGTTACGAGCCTCGTTTACGGAGATCCTTAGTGAGTCTCGTCCCGCTGTGGACAGGGCTGAGCGGGGCCGGCCATAATGGTGGGGAGCCACCCGGGTCGCATCCGGGCGACTCCCCTAGCAAGGGGATGGTCTAGCCGATCCACTTGCTGAGGGCATCCAGAGACACCGACGGCCCGGACAAGGCGACGATCGAGTTCAGTATGTCGCTCACCTTCGGGCCGTTACCTCTGCCCTTGCGGACGTGTGCGTCGTCCTTTCGGCTTGGACATGGCCTCACCTCCTTCCCAGCCCTCCCTCCCGGCAAGGGACACATGGACGTTCCGGGAGGAGGTGCCGAAGGAGGCAAGCTCCATCATGCCAGCCGGCACCGACATCCAGAGCGCGGCTCTCACTACGGCTGGGTCATGATAGCCACTACTGGCGATAACAAACGTTGACGGCCGTATTGTGTAGCAAACAAAACTGCAATCATGGGGTTCTTGAAGAGTGCATGAAAGCATGTTCTCGCACGAGAGGAGAGGTGGAATGGGGCGGCCAGATCGTCTCGGCCCTGGAACGCCAGAGTCTCGTCGTCACCAACAACGACACCGCCCGCTTCAAAATCGCCGAACGTTCTACTTATCTCATGAAATAAAGTCAAGACTGAACATAGGATCGTTTAAATCGTAAGAACCAGTTTTGTATGGCGATAGTTCTGTTGTCCCAAACGAAATATCTCGAAACCACCCATAGCGCGACTGCAGTCCCTCCATATAGGTCAGAACAGTTCTGGCGTGCGGGGGAGAATGCCGAAGGTCGACACAATAGCAGAGTCTCAGAGTTTAGAAGCAGAGAGCTTCCGTCGAGCGTCGATCACAAGACACTTGAAGCGCTTTCCGTTAGCATTTAAAGTGCGAACCCGCATAGGAAGTTCCTTCACTCGCTGTTCAGAACTCCTGTTATCTCGGTAACGAACCGCCACGAACCACCCTTCGTCTGTACCGTCCGATACCATGTAGCTCGGAAGCTGGGCCTCCAAGCCGTTCCAGAATCCCTGCTGTTATGTACCTTCTTAATCTCGATAAGTAACTTCATGCTCGTTCCGCACGATAGTTTAAAATCGACAGGGCCCCGTCCTAATTCCACCTCGCGGTCTACCTCCACGTTGTATTGAGCTAAGTAGTGGCGAGCCATGCCGAGAAAGAGCAGTTGAACGGCTGATTCAGGCTTCTCGGAGCCATCTGTGCTCCACAAGAGTTCCCATCCTCGTTGCTCCTCAATGAAAATTCTAAACTTGTCCAAGATGTCCGCGACGAGTTCCGATAACCCGTTTGGTTTGCTGGTTGTTTCCCGTGAGTAGTTAAAGGATTCGCCAAAGCGAAAGAGACTGGCAGTCCGTCAAACTGCACTATACCCAGCGGATCGTGCTGGAAGTTATATCCTTGGAGATCATCACGAGATGCCTGCTGCTCTGTCCAGCGGCGGACACGGTCGGCGTGCTTTCGGGCGATTTCCACCACACTTGATTTCGAGACACGTTCGCCAATTTTGATGTTCAGGTCAGTGCGGAGATCTGCGTTGAGGCTGGAGTTGAACCAGGAATCTGAATTGAGAACAGGAAGATCGTTGAGGAATCTCTCTGGTAACAAGATGATGGGCCTATCATCTATGGGAGCGCTCGGCAAAAGCACTTTTTCTGTGATCCAGCGATTAGCAGATAGATCGACTCGACTGTTCTTAATGGAGTGGTGTGCGTCGAATGTTGTGTCGTCGGCATACTTCCTGAGTGTACGCAATGAAACGATGCTTCAGGACGTTGCAGGCGGCGTCGGAGATGCGGTCTGCTCCGAATCCTTCGTTCAGAATTCCCAGTTCTTCAATGTGAGCGGGAACTTTCAATCCGGCTTCAATTGCAATATCAATTCCGTCCACCAAGAGCGAGCAAAGCCGCGACCAGAGCCAGACCCTGCAGTTCCTGATGCCGCATATCCTAAGCAGAACTCGGACGGCTCGGGAAATGTGAGAAGTTTTTGAGCAACCTTTGCGCTGTTTGATGTCAGTGAGATAGACTTGGCAACCAAAGGATAGCAGTGTCCAAAGTGATTTACTAGTTCTTCATGGGCTTCCTTCCAGTATGGTGAATCCTGGATAAGCAGTGATGGGATCAACGAATAACGGTGTGTCAATGGATAGGTCCGGGTCGAACCAGTCATCTTGATCTGTGCGCTTAATCCCGAACGCTTCAGAGAATCGCATTCTCTCATTCCCTCTCAGAAGTCGATGAATAAATATAAAGAACTTGTCGAAACTTGGTGGAACACGAGAAATTCTCACCCTATTCTGCGAGGGCTCACGTGAGGCTCTGCGGTTTCTTATCGCTGATTTGATCGATGTCAATGAGCGTTACCACCGAGGGAAGTGATTGAATCGTCCTGCCCTCCCTGTCTATATCGAGGATCAGTTCCCTAGTAGGGGGTGTTTTCCGGGCGCCGGGGTCAACTCCAATGAGGTCCGCTGACGAACTGGCTTGGTTGAGGATTGAATCGATATCTCTGGGATCGTGGACCTCGTTAAGGATCTCTCTTAATAACCTTATCGGCGTATGTGAGGTCGCGTTGGAGCTCCTTAATAGGTGACGAAGGTACGTCGGCGGGTGGCTGTAGCACTGTCCTTGTTTGCATTTCGGTATCCTTCTGTTGAGGGGTTTTGATGACCAAGCTGGCGATGTCTGCAGCGGTGAAGTTATCATGGCGGGGATCAATGATTGTGTTTAGATAATGTGGTAATGGATTGCTGCATGTGCCAGCGGTCTGGCGTGCATCCCAGAAGTCTTCCATTCGAAGCGAACTTTGCGGCAGGGCTCTGTTGTGCAACTTGTTGACGATGCTCTCCAGACTTTGGTTCGCTTTTGAGTTGGAAACCAGGGATCAAAAATGGAAGACCATCGTTCGACACCCCCTAGGTAAAACCCTGCCCTAGTGTCGGTAAAGGTGCGGTTTCCTTTGATGGTAGTATTGTTGTCCAGGATCTGACGGATGGCGCGTGCGTGCGCTGCGCTGCAGCCGTAGCGGGGCCGCATCCTGGGAAGTCCTAGAAATTCGAAAGTGGTGGACTGGAGGCATAGAAGACATATAGTGGCATCCAGCGGCACGGAGTTGTACCTGGAGCGGGGTCGGTGAGTAGGTCAATTTGACGAATTCCGGAACTCTTGACCTTGTAAGGTAGGTGAGGAAATTTTCCAGCATCGGCGCCAGTGCCCAAGATCTTTGCCTGAATGCGGATCGCTATCCACTTGTCGTCGTGTCCTATGACCCATTCCCAGTCGGCGCCGGTCTTAGCTTCCTCTGGCTCGTGGGTGCGCAGAAAGACCTGCTTGGTCCAGAAATTGCGCAGCGTAGAATATCAATTCGGTCAACGTCACTTCTCCCAGCCTCAGCGGAGCCGGGCTGTGGAGCTGGCGTGAGTAGGACACCATGTCCCACACTTGCTTTGCTGTCTCATCCATGGCGTGTTGCATGGCGGTGAAGAATGCTAACTCATTCATATGTCTAGTATAAACGATGCAATGGGTTAGGGGTCGAGGAGGTGCTGTGGGGAGGTCGGCCTTGGCCTCGGTGGTCATCTTGATATCGAGCCAAGTCGGGGAGTATGTTCGCCCGGCGATTAGGGGCTCTTGATGCCGTCGTTTAGGAATGCTGATTCTGGCTATGGAATTGAGAGTAGGATGTGGTGATCAGAAAGAACTACATCCAATGTTAGGAATAGGAAGATTCTGGATTAGTTCAGGCTATGAGACGAGGGGGGTATGCCGTTTAGGAAGGTGTGGATGCGGCGGAAGTCGGATTCGCGGTCGCGGATGCGGAAGGGGAGGTCGTAGACGTAGGACACGCCAGAGCCAGGGGTGAGTGTGAGTGCGCTCCGATAGTGGCATGTCCTCGTTGGAGGTCGGGGCGCTGGCGCTTCTCCAGGCCTGACGGACCGGAGTCGGCAGCTGACGGCCATTCGCGTCATAGACATAGGCGCCCTGGCCGCGGCCATGGTCATAGTCGTAGAGAACCGCGAACTGGGTGCGGTATATCGTGCACAGGTCCTCGATCGGCACGCCCAGCATCATCGCTACCATGACGTCGATCTCCGCTTGGGCGTTGCGACGATCCTCCGCCCGACGCAAGGGCGTGTCTGCGGTCCATTCTGAACCAATCGGATGCTCGTCATAACGCTCTAGGATCGGAGCGTCAGCCACAAACGACTCGTTCCAACACTCGGTCCACAGATCCGCATAGGCGTCGGTGAGGCAGTTGAGACGAAGTGTGCGCAGAGCGACGCTCGACGTCAGCTCGTGCTCTGGGGAAAGCGCGAAGAGGCGAGATGAAGTCAGGTGCGTGAATGGGGCTCGGCCCGAGGAACGGGCTGAAGTCGGCGAGGAGGGAAGAGCCAGCTGCCTGGGCAATGATCGAGCTGAATCGTTGCGGAATCGAGTGATGCTGCTGACGCAACCGTGTGACGTGTGCCGCTCCTGGTGGAAATTAATGTCGCTGCAAGAGTTCGTTCTCCGGTGATGGGGGCCATGTTGCGCCAGGCGATGCGGTAGTGGTCGCGGGCGGAGAGTCGTCCCAGTGGGTGTAGAGGCGGTCGTAGGTGGCACGGTCGCCTGCAGGCTTGTACTGGGTAATGGGTTGTGCGCTCGGGGGGAGCGTTTCCAGGTCGGTTGAGGTCCAGTCCAGATTATGCTTCATGGACTCGTTAGGTTGTTTGTACAGGGGTGTCGAGACGTGGAGATGAGGTCCTTGAAGGATGGCGTCCTCCCAGGATGCTGCGCCCCATCGTTTCGAAAATAGTCCTCTTTGGAAGTCTGTTGTTTCGTTCCAGCCAGTCGAAAAATGAAGGTCGAGACTACCGATGCGCGGTTGGGTGGCTAGTGTGGTGAGTGTACGTGCGGCAGCTGAGTTCACGGCGGAGACCATCGAGGTGGAACTCCAGTCGTCGGATTCCGTCACTGATTGCCAGGTCTTCAGTGTGACTTCATCGATGGATTCGATGCGGGCTGCATGCGGCCGTAAGTCCCAGGTTCCGGTGTGTGGATCTTTGAACCCGGGCTCCTGTCCACTGCCATCGTGCTTGAGTGAGCGTTGCACCGTGTCGGGGTGGTAGAGCGAGGCTGCGTGGATGAACGAGGGTGGTCGCTCTGCGCCGTAGACGTGGATTCCGTACGCGTTGAGGTGATCGATGTCGAAGAGTTGAAGCTCGTTAATGAACTGCCAGTGTCGGCGCAAGTGCCGGTAGGCGGCGGCGCGGAGTCCCGGGGTCTTGGCGTCGGTGAAGTGGGTTTCCATGTGAGATGAGCGAGATGCCCTGCTCGCTCTGGTGCTCCCAGACCTGGCACATGAAGGCCCGGTAGAGGTCGGGGCGTCCCTCCATGATGGGATAGACGGTCTGGTCGCTGATGAACTCAGCGAGGACCTCGGTCTCGGCGGCTCCGTCGAGCACTGTGGTGAGGACGCCAGGACGTGCCAGAGTGTGCGGCAGGCGCTCCTGTCGGTCCGCAAGCGGTGGCTTCTTCGTGAGCACCCACCAGGGATCACCGTCGGCCAGAAGAGTCTCAACCGAGACGTCGGGCCTCACCCACGGCGGATTCCCCACCTGGAGGTCGAAGCCACCGCGGGCGAAGACGGTGGCAAAGTCCAGCTCCCAGTGGAAGAAGCCCTGGGCCTCCGCCACCTCCCGGACCACGGTGAGCCACTCGTGCTCGTCAACAACCGACTGCACTTTGCGGGCCCCAGCGAGACCGAGCTCAACCTCCTCCATGGTCTCCAGCTCAGCCCAGGACGAGGCATCCACCAGGGTGCCGTCGGTGCCCTTGGCGTCCTTGACCTGCTTGCCCAGCAGCCCCTCCAGGGCGCCCAGCCACTCATCCAGGCTCGGCGGGGTCACGTCCGTGGTCAGCGGCCAGAACCACAGGGCGCACCACGCATCCATGACCAGCCGCAGCCGCCGGTACGCCGAGCCCGGCGCCGCCAGGTAGGCCTCGATCTCCTCACGGGACACCGTTGAGCCGGAGTCCTCCTGCGCCTCGCGGCCCCACAGGTCGATGCGCCGTGAGGCCTCCGCCTCCGCCACCCGCAGGCGCCGCAGAGTCATCTCCCACAGCACCTCCACGCGCCGGGCCAGGCCGTCAGCCGCAAAGCCTGAGTGGTGCTCAGCGCCTTCGTGATCTCCTTGCGCCAGGCCTTGAGGGCCTTAAGCCTGCCGGCATCAACCAGGTCCCGCACCTGCTTGGGGACCTCCACCGCGCTGCCCCAGCCCTTGGCCGGCAGGAGGAAAGTGATGGATGCTCCCCGAGACGTCCAGGGCCCCGCCGATCCGGTGCCGGGAGGCGGCATCGGCGTCGTCGAGCACGGCCGCCACCTGGCTCAGCGGCTCGGCCACCGGAGCGGCCGACAGCCACGCCCGCTTCTTCAGCTGGGAGGTCGAGTACAGGGCCCGGCGCGCCCCCACCAGGGAGTTACCGCGCCGCAGCCGCAGCCCGAACCACGGGGCCGCCAGCCCCTCCACCATCGTGTCCAGCCACAGGGACACCTCCGCCAACTCCACCGCCGTCGCATTGAGGTCCACCCCGTAGACCTGGTGCAGAGCGAGATAGGCCTTCACCTTCGCCAGCTCCCGGGGCCGCTCCTCAGGATCCACGCGCCGGCCCAGCTCGCGCTCACGCCGCGAGAGGTACTGCTCCGCCAGCTGGCGCACCGCCTCAATCGCGAAGGCCCCCGACCCCAGCGCCGGCTCGCACACCGTCAGATGCAGGATCTCCTCAGCGCTCGTCGTCCGCCCATCCTGATCCAGCAGCTCCTCCAGCGCCTGCTGCACCGTGAAACGCGTCAGCACCTCCGGGGTGTAGAAGGAGGCCGAGCGCTGCCGGTCCCGGCCGGAGAGCCGGTAGACGAACTGGCCCTTCTCATAGGTGACGTTGCGGCGCTCACCCGTCACCTCATCCTCCACCGTCACGAAGTCCTTCTCCTCCAGGCCCTTCATGACGTCCTCGGGCACCACCCACGAGCCCCTTCGAGGCGTCCCTCGCCCGGCGCCACCTCCCACAGGCGCTCGGTGGCGAAGCGAACCCGAGTAGCTCATCGAGCCCCTCGTAGACGGCGCCCAGCTGGTTGATGCCCAGCTCCACGTAGGAGATGAAGCCGCGGCCGCTCTTGCTGTTCTCCTTTAGTCAGCAGCAGGTGGCGCAGCACCCGCAGCAGCGCCCCGTTACCCAGGCCCACCTCGTCAATGAGGGCGGTCGCCACCGGGCGGAAAAAGGTCGGCGCGCATCGGCCGGAAGACCAGGCCATCGAAGCCGCCCTCCGCGCGGCCGGCACCTGCTCGTTGTGGCCCCTCATCGACCAGGTGGAACAGGCGGTCCAAGGACTCAGATGTGCGTGCCCGCCTGGGGACGACTCCTCATGCAGCTCCCTCAGGGCCAGCTCGCGCAGACGATCCAGGCCGTAGCCGGCGTCGTACTCGGCGGCGCCCACCGGCAGGACCCCCAGCTCGGGGCTCGCCTCGCATACAGCAGGAAGATGATCCGGTAGATGTAGCGCAGCGACTGCAGGGCCAGGTCCTGCGCCCGCTCCTGGGCCAACGGCTCCAGCCCCCGCGCGGCGCGACGGCGCACCACCTCATTCGCAAGGATCTCAATCGAGGAGCGCACGCCCTCACGCAGATCCTTCGAGACCCCCTACCGTGTGGGCCGCCGAGTCCTCCAAGGTGGCCGCCCACCACGTCTCGCCCTCCGCCGTCGGCAGCAGAGAGCGGGCATCCAGGCAGGTCAGCGCCCGCTCCACCTCGCCGCCGCGCGTCGTCTCATGAGCGCTCGACGACGAGCTGCACGTTCACCGCCAGCCAGCGGCCCTCCGGCCACCGCTCCCGCTCCGCCACCAGCGCCCACTGGCCCGCCAGGACCAGGGCGAAGGCCGGACCGTGACCATCCGTCATGAGCGTCGACAGTGCCCGAGACACCGACTCGATCGGCTCAGCTCCCTCCAGCGCCGGGGCGTCCGGATCTCCCAGGTCCACGGGCTGCCACTCCTCAGCGAGCGTGGAGGCGTCCTTGACCAGCAGGTCCTCCACCGTGGTCACCGGGCGGGCGCGCAGCAGCGCCAGCGGCGCCGGGCCCTCATCGCCCACCGGCCTCACCAGGGTCACCGGGCCCCGCTCGGTCAGCCGGTACTCCGACGACGTGAAGCCCAGAATCTCGCGCAGGAGCGCATCGAGCTCGCCGGCCGCCTCCAGGGCCGCGCCGGTCAGGGAGCCTGCGTCGTCGGCGGGCAGGGCCGCCAGCAGCTCCTCCAGGCGGGAACGCTCAGAACGGAACCGGGAACGAGGCGTCGGCGTCGGGGCAGTACCGGGATCAGCCGGCTTCTCCAGGGCCTCCCACTCCTTGCGACGCTCCAGCACGCGCGCCAGGAAGGACTCCTTGGTGGCGTCCGTGGTGAAGTAGTGCTCGCTGATCCAGTCCTCGCCGACGACCAGCGCATCCGACACCGCCATCAGAGATCCCCTTCCATCCCGAAGTCCTGCGGCACCACCACCAGCAGCGGGCGCACCAGCGTGTGCGCGGGCAGGTGCTGTATCCATGAGCTCGCGCTCCTGAGCCACCGTGATCCGCTGCTCGCGCAGGTGGCGGTTCTGGATGAGGCGACCGGCCTCGTCATCCCAGGTATTCGCGCGTTCCGCCCAGGCCTCAACCCGAGCCGTCGCCTGTTCCTCCGCTGCGTCGAGGGTCAGTCTCATGTGGTCCCTAGCCGTATCCACCGCCGGAGGGATGAGCGCCTCCAGCAGGCTGGTCTGCGTCACCGGCCCGGAGTTCCGCAGCTCCCGGGAGATGCCCACCGCCTCGAACATGGCGGTGGGGGAGTCGTGCACCTGCCCGATCGGCACCGCCTCGACCGGCCGGCCCGCATCCAGCTCCGACTGCGCGGCCGCCAGGTCCAGGTAGGGGAAGGCGATACTGACACACACCATCGATACCGTCCGGCCCGCCTGGTTCGTCAGCGTCCCCAGCAGCAGGACGGTCGGTGAGTCGACGTCGCCGCGCACCGCGAACACTGAGGAGCGGCCGAGCTTGGCCAGGACCCGGTCGCCGGCCCAGTCCAGCACCGGGTGCAGCGGCCCCAGATAGTGGGCCTCCGGCCAGGAGGAGTCCGAGGAGTCACTCAGGGCCTCCGTGAGAAGACGCGCGCCCTTCGTCTGCGTCGTCGCCAGCTTGAGGTGCTCCTGGACACGGCGCTCACGCAGGTAGGACTGCGGCAGCACCGACAGGCGATGGCGCAGCCCCGCCGGGGGCACCATCTCCACCACGTGCTGCGTGCCGTGCTCGCGCCACGAGACGCCCCCGCCGCCGGTCTGGCGCTGCTCAGGCTCCTCGGGGCGCTCATAAAGCTCGGTGAGGGCCTGGCGCAGATAGTCCAGCTGGGTCTCGTACAGCGTCGACGTCGCCAGCGGGGCAGCGGGCTGGGTGGCCGGACCGGCCGGGTCGCCGGGATCGCTCGGATCAGCAGGGGAGTCCTCGGCGCCGGTGGGTGCAGCGGCGCCGTCGCCCCGGGCCTCGGCCGTGCCCGTCAGCTTCGCGAACAGGGCCGCCATCGGATCCAGGGTGAGTGCGTCGTCGGCGTCGGGGACGACGTCGTCAATGTCCTGCCCGGCCGCCAGCGCCTGGCGGATCGCCTCCTCCTCCTTCTCGCCCGAGTACAGGCCCATGAGGGAGGCGGCGTCGCCCAGGGCCCGGTGCGCCTGATCCTCCTTCTCCATCAGGCGCGTGAGCACGCGGACGTCGCCGGAGAAGCGCGGGTCCGACGGGCTCAGCAGCAGGGTCGTGATCTGCGGTGAGACGGACTGGCCGTAGCGGTCGATGCGGCCGTTGCGCTGCTCGATGCGGATGAGCGACCAGGGGATGTCGTAGTGGATGAGCTCATGGCACTGGGCGTGCAGGTTGACGCCCTCCGAGGCGACGTCGCCGGTCACCAGGACGCGCACCGGCGTGTGGGCCTGGCGGAACTGCTCCACGATCTCCTGCTGCTCCACGTCGGACAGGCTCCCGTGCATGACCCGCACCGCGTCGGCGGGCAGGCGCAGGTCCTCACGCAGGTGCTCGGCCAGCCAGGTGAGCGTCGCGATGCGCTCGGCGAAGACGACGACGCGCTCGGGCGACCTGGGGCCGATCCCGATGCGGCGCAGCTCGGTCAGCAGCGCCTGGTACTTGCCCCGAGGCCGTCGTGTTGGCCTCCACGGCCAGCTCGCGCAGGCGGGTCAGCGCCTGGGACTGCTCCGAGGGCTCCGGGGTGGAGCCGGCTGCTGCCCGGCTGCGGCGTCGGGCCAGGCGCTCGTCGATCGTCTGGATGAGGGCCGCCGGTGAGGACAGGAAAGACTTGGCCAGGGTCCAGGCGAACAGGGAGTCGCCGCCGCGGGCGGCGGGCTTGCGGCCGCCCGGTGCCGAGGCGCCGTCGGTCCGGTGCAGCCAGGTGCGTGACAGCTCGCCGGCCACCGCGTCCTCAGCCGGGGAGGGCTCCACCAGCTTGTTGACCGGAGTCAGGCGCTCCTTCCAGCGGCCGCCCACGACGTCGCGCACCTCGTCGGAGTGACGGTGACGGCGAATGACGAGGCGACGCACCGCCTCCTCATCGAGGGAGCCGTCCGCGCGCACCGCCGTCGGCTCCAGCAGACGGATGAGCTCGGCGAAGGACTTCGGGTTGCCGTTGCTGGGGCGTGGCCGAGGCCAGGATGAGGGCGTCGGTCTGACGGGCCAGAATGTCCGCGAGCCGGTTGTTGAGCGTGCCCTTGTTGGTGACGTTGTGCGACTCGTCGATGACGACCGCGTCCCAGCGCTGCTTGCGCAGATGGTTGAGGTAGCGGTCCGACTTCAGCGTGTCGATGGAGATGATCGCGCGGTGGAACACCGAGAACGGGTTGCGTGAGGCCGGTACCGAACGGCGCACCCGCTGGATGCCCACCGAGTCCAGGCGCACGAAGGGCAGGGCGAAGCGCGACCACATCTCGTGCTGCATCTGCTCGAGCACGTGACGGGGCGTGACGATGAGAATGCGGTCGCCCCGGCCGCGGCGCACGAGCTCGGCCAGAATCATGCCGATCTCCAGGGTCTTGCCCAGGCCCACGGTGTCAGCCAGGAGGATACGCGGGCGCAGGTTCGCCGGGTCCAGGGCCTGGCGAACCGCCGTCAGCTGGTAGGCCAGCGGGTCGGCGAGGACGTCACTGACCACGGCCAGGTCGGTGGAGGTCGCCGGGAGGGCCGTCTTGCGCAGCGTCGCCTCCAGCCACAGGCGCGAGAGCCGGTGACGAGTGGAGGTGTCCGCGATGACCCGAGTGCGGCGCGGATCCACCGGGACGATGTGGTCAAGACCAGCGGAGAACTGCGCCGTCGTGTCCCGAACCAGCTCGGACAGCCCCTGCACCGTCACCAGCATGCCGTCAGACGTGGTGGAGACCTGGGTGACCAGCCAGTCCTCGTCGCGCACCCGGACCACAGAGCCCGGAGCGACATCAAGAGAAGGGAGGGAAGGAGCAGGATCCGTCACCGCATCCTGGGGAGTCGTGGGCGCCGTTGTCACGGAAGTGATTTTAGGACGCTGGCGCAGGTGGTCGAGACCAATTCGGGGCAGTGACTGATCTGTGACCTGCGGGCCGGCGTCGGGGCTCGCGTTCCAGCCCCTCAGCGGCGGTCGAGATCTCAGGTGTAGTCGATGGGGTCCAGGCTGGAAAGAGAGTGCTGCTCAGTCATGGACGTGGTCCACAGCCGGCGTTCTGTCTTGATGCGGCCTCGTGTGCTTGGGACTCCAGGGTGGTACCACTTGGCCGCTTCAACTTTGGCGCTGCCAGTTCGGGCAGCATTGTCGAGGGCTGGGAGCGAGGTCCGTGTCCCGGGAGGCGAGAACCACGACGTCGTACATGCTGCAGCGAGCCAAGTCAACGAGCATCAAGGCGCATAGGACATCGACACCCTTTTCTTGTCTCGATGAGCGGATAGGCCGCTTGATCCCATCGATGTACTCCCATGAGTACTTCAGCGGCCGCAACGTCACGTTGACCACCCGTGGTGACCCTCGGGTCCACTGCGCCTTCTGGGCCTGGTTGCGCCGGTATGCATCGCTGTCATCTTCCGGGATCGGCAGGCCGCGAAAGACCTCAACCCTGGAGACCTCTACCTGGTGCGTGTCGTCGTTCGTCGCGTTGCGGGCCTGAGCGAGCTGACTGGCGAACCGGTAAGGATCGATGAGTGCGTCCTCGGGAGGACGCCCCGGCATGTACAGGCCTGCCGCAGTGAGATGGACGTTCTGGTAGTCAACGACGACCGCCATTTTGAGGGCCACGAGTAGCCTCCTGCAAAGAAAAATAGGCCCCGCCAGTCCCGGAGGACGGCGGGGAGTTATGGAAAATAGAGTAGGGGGTTGAGAGGTGTTAGACCAGACGGCAGAAGTGTGTCGTGAGACACATTATGGTCGGTAGGAGGCGCCTTCTGCTGTCCTGCTCAGGTGTGACGGGGAGCTGTTCTCCCAGCTGTCAGTGCGCGAGGACGCACCCTCGGGGACGAGGACGTACTTTGGTGATCGAGGACTGCGTTCTCCTCCAGGTCACTGAGGTTTGAACGCAGTGATCTGGAGGAGAAGTACGTCCCCGGCGGACATCGCAGTCCTCGATGCGGAGCGGCTGGCTCCTGGTGCAGGAATGTCGGGGCGCCAGTGTGACGCGAGGACGCACCATAGGGACTGAGGACTGATCCTAGGGATGCAGTCCGCGAACCCGATGGTGCGTCCTCGACGGGCGGTTCTGTGTCAGCGGCGGGCGAGGCGGGTCAGGACGATGCCGGCGGTCACCACGCCCCGGCGACGGCGGCCGCCTTGGCGAGTTTGGAGGACGCCTCGGAGTCGCCCTGCTTGGCGCGCTCCCAGGTCTCCTCCGCCTGCTCGGCCCAGCGTCGGGCCCCTCGCGCAGTCGGCCGGCGCCGGCCTCCGCCTGCTCACGCAAACGGTCGGCTCCGGCGACGGCCTGCTCACGCAGCTGGTCGGCCTTGGCGCTCGCCTGCTCGCGCAGATGCTCCCCGGCCTCCCTTCGCCTGCGTGCGCGGGTCGACCCGGGAGGCGAACTCATCGACGCTCGCCGCCAGGGCCACGCGCTGGGCGCGCAGCCGCCCTCGATCTGCTCGGGGCTCAGCGACCCGGACCCGGTGGCCCCGGCACCTCAGTGCCGGAGGCGCCGGCCTGCTGGCCCGCTGGTCATGCCCGACCCGCCCGCGCGCGGAAGGCCCTTGACCGCGGCGACGGTCGCCGTCACGCTCAGGCCCGCCAGGGCGAGCCCCGCAACCGTGACGATCCCCAGGAGGCGGGGTCGCCGTCGCGGGCGTCGTCGAACAGGCGGGAGACGCGCTGACCGAGGTCAGCGTGCTGGGTCGTAGGTGTCGACCCCCCCTCGGGTCGGTGCCGCCGCCGGCCAGGGAGGCCAGGCGGTTCTTGACCCTGCCCTGACCGTGTCCTCGGGCCTTGCTGACGACCCTGGCTGCGCAGCTCCTGGACCTTCTCACGGGCCTTGAGCTTGGCGACCTTGGCCAGGTTGTTCGGAGCCAGGCGCGCGGCGAGCTCGTCGACGTCGGCGGCCAGCGCCAGGCGCCGGGCCGCCAGGTCGGACAGGACGTCGTCAGCCGACGGCACGCCTGCGTGGCCGGTGCGGCTCCACGGCCGGGCGACCGGCGCGGGGGACGGGCGTGGGTGCGGCGTTGGTGCTCACCGGGCGTTCCCCTCTGCAGGCCGGAGGTCACGGCCCCTTGACGGCGTTGACGGACTCCTTCAGCCCCTCCTGCGGCGTCGGGCGTGTCGGCCTTGGCGGCCTTGAGGCGCTTGATGCCGATCAGGGCCATCGGCACGGCGATGAGGGTGAGGAGCAGCGCCACCACGAGGAAGGCGGCCCACAGCGGCATGACGTTGGGACAGCCCGGTCGTCAGGGCCCCCAGCACCAGCCCGAAGATGAACAGGGCCAGCACCCCGGCGGCGGCGAGCAGCCCGCCCCCAGCCCCATCTCCTGGCCATGCGCTGGCCCTGGCCTGGCCAGGTCGATCTCGCCGCGCACCAGCGCGGAGATGTTCTCCGAGATGCGGGCGATGAGCTCACCCGAGCGTGGGCTGGGCGCTGCCGGCAGCCCTGCGAGGAGGCGTGGTGGAGGCCGACGACGTCGCCTGCGACGCGGGGAGGTGGCTGGTTGTTGGGCATGAACGAACCTTCTCGTGTGAGGCACGGCGGTGGACGCAATCACGCAATCAGCTGACTGCGAGGCGGCGGGATCGCGACAGTGGGACGACCCGCCGCACTAAGAATCTCACAGCCTGACGCCATCGTGGAACAACGCAGGCCCGAGCGGGTTTGTAGGTTTGGGAGATAGGCCGGCTTTCGCCACCGGCGATCTGCGAAAGGGCCGCCATCGCCGCCCTGACCGACTGGGCGGCCCGGACGGTCCCGACGGCGCGGATCGAGCCCGGTGCCCGGCGTCGGCACGGCCGACCCACTGCCGCCCACCGCCTCCCCGGCTACTCCTGGTTCCAGGCTCGCCAGAGGCTCGCGTACTCCCGCCGAGGGCCACGAGCTCGTCGTGGGTGCCCGAGCTCACGATCCGCCCGTCCATGACGACGGCGACCCGGTCGGCGTCGGCGGCCGTGTAGAGGCGGTGGGCCACTCGATGACGGTGCGCCCGGCCAGTGCCGTGGACAGGGGTCCGCTCCAGGGTGCGGGCGGCGCGCGGGTCCAGCAGCGAGGTGGCCTCGTCCAGGATGAGCGTGTGCGGGTCCAGCAGCACCAGCCGGGCCAGCGCCACCTCCTGGGCCTGGGCGGGGCTGAGCTCGAGGTGCCCCGAGCCGACCATCGTGTTCATCCCCTCCGGCAGTGCGTCCACCCAGGTGTCGGCCCCGATGGCCTCAATGGCCTCGCGGATCGTGTCGTCGGAGGCGCCCGGGGCGCCCAGGCGCACGTTGTCCGCCACGGTGCCGACGAACACGTGGTGCTCCTGGGTCACCAGGGCCACGTGGCGGCGCAGCTCGTCCTCGGTCAGGTCCGTCAGCGCCACCCCGCCCACGGTGACGCTCCCGGAGGTGGGCGGGTTGATGCCCGCCAGCATCCGCCCCAGCGTGGACTTGCCCGACCCCGAGGGCCCGACGACGGCCAGCCGCTCCCCGGGCACGAGCTCCAGGTCGATCCCGTGGAGCACCTCGACGCCCTCCCGGTAGGAGAAGCGCACGTCGTCGAGCACGATCCGCGTGCCCTCGGGCTCCTCGCCGGTGGGGGTGCGGTCGTCGGGGACCTCCTCGACGCCCAGGATGCGGGACAGGGAGGCCTGGGCGATCTGGACCTGGTCGATCCAGAACATGAGCTGGCCCACCGGCTTGCGCAGCTCCATGGAGTAGAGGGCCACCGTGGTGATCGCCCCCAGGGTCGCGTAGCCGCGGGCGGCCAGGAACCCGCCCCACAGGAGGATGACGACGACGGGCGCCCGCCAGGCGACGTCGAGCACCATGAACAGGCGCACCCGCAGCGCGGCCGTGTAGCGCTCCAGGGACCAGGCCTCCTTGATGGAGGCCATGATGGCCCGCTCGCGGCGCGCCCCGATGCCCAGCGCGTCCACGGTCTCGGCGTGCTCGACCGTCTCGGAGACCGCCCCGTTGAGGCGGGCCTGGGCGGCCGACTCGGCCCGGTAGGCGGGGATGGAGATCGGCAGGTACCAGCGCATCATCGACCACACGGGCGGGGCGATGACGAGCAGCCCGAGCGCCAGGAGGGGGTCGGCGACGGCGGCGGCCAGGAGCGTGAAGACGATCGTCACCACGCACACGAGGATCTGCGGGATCCCCACCCGCACCAGGAACTCGATGCGGGAGACGTCGGTGGTGGTGCGCCCCACGAGGTCGCCGGTGCCGGCGGACTCCACGGCGCTCAGCGGCAGGTGCACCACCCGGTTCATCATGCGCTCGCGCAGGTCGGCGAAGACCGACTCGCCCAGGGTGCGGGCGTGCTTCGAGCGAAGCGGTTGATGAGCGCCCCTACGAGCGTGACCGCGATGATGGTCAGCACGATCCGGTCCACGTAGCCGGCGTCGGCCCGCCCGGCCGAGACCCGCCCGACCAGCCGCCCCAGCAGCTGCGGGGCCACGAGCGTGGACAGGACCGCCGTGATCTGGAGGGCCAGGACGACGGCGAAGCGCCACCGGTAGGAGGCCATGATCCGGAAGGTCTTGCGCAGGGCGACGGGCCCGGGCGCGACGGGAAGCGCCATCAGCAGCTCACCTCCGCATCCTCGCCCATGGCCCTGAGACGACGGCGCGGTAGTCGGCCGCCTGCGCGTCGCCGTCGCGGGCCATCGCCATGAGCTCGCGGTGCGTGGAGCGCAGCAGCTCGGTGCCCGCTGGAGTCAGGAGGACGACCTCATCGCAGGCCTCCAGGACCAGCGGCGAGGCGGTGACGACGACGGTCGTGCGCCCGGCGCGGGCCCGGTGCACCTGGGCGGCCACGCGGGCCTCGGTGTGGGAGTCCAGGGCGGAGGTCGGCTCGATGAGCACGAGCGTGGGCGCCTCGGTGAGCAGGGCCCGGGCCAGGGCCACGCGCTGACGCTGCCCGCCGGACAGGGACCGGCCCTTCTCAGTGATCATCCCGGCCAGGCCCTCGCTCAGGAGGTCAGGACGTCGCCGGCGTCGGCGATCCCGATGGCCTCGATGAGCCGGTCGTCGCCGGGGCCTGGCGCTCCTGGGGCGCGGACCTGCTGGTCGACGTCGGCCCCGGTGGTGCGCTCGGTCTCGGCGCGCACGAGGTCCTCCAGGCCCGCCGGCTGCGGGTCGGGGCCGCCGCGCACGTCGAGGGCCTCACGCAGGGTCCCGGTGAACAGCTGGGCGGTGGCGCCGGAGACGACGACGCTGGCGCGCACCTGCTCCAGGGGCATGGTGGTCAGCGGCCGGCCCGCCAGGGTCACGGTGGGGCCGGCGTCGGTGAAGCGCCCCAGGCGCGTGGCCAGCTCGGCGGAGACCTGCGGGTCGGGGCACACGAGGGCCGTCATGCGGCCCTCCTCCAGGCGCAGGCCGCTGTCGGTGTCCACCAGGTCGCCGCTGACGGGGTGGGCGGCGGCCGGGTCCAGGTTGAGGCGCTCCACGAGGCTGCCGGCGGCCGGTGTCACCTCCAGCAGGCGGCTCAGGCGCCGGGCGCCGACGACGGCCCGGGTGTAGTCCTGCACGGAGCTGGTGAACACCCACAGCGGCCAGGACAGGTAGGCGGTGTAGCCGTAGAAGGTGATGAGTCCCGCCGGGGGTGAGGCTGCCGGCCACGGCCATGCGCGCCGCCACCCACACGACGATGGCGGCGAAGAGCCCGGGCAGCAGCACCTGGAGGGTCATGAGGGTGGCCTGGGAGGAGGCCACCTCGACGCCGCGGCGCCGCAGCTCCTGGGAGGCGTCCCGGTAGCGGCGGGCGAAGACGTCCTCCCCGCCGATGCCCCGCAGGATCCGCAGGCCCGCCACCGTGTCCGTGGTGACCGTGGTGACCGCGGACTGGGCCTCGCGCTGGACGGCCTGACGCTTCTGCAGGGGCGGATGACCAGGGTGACGATCGCCGCGACCAGCGGCATGCCCAGGATGACGATGAGTCCCCAGGCTCACCGAGGTGCGCAGCATGAGGACGGCCACGACGATGAAGCTGGCCGCCGCCCCCAGCAGGGCCGGCAGGTGCTCGATGAGCTTGCCCAGGTAGTCGGCGTCGGAGGCGATGATGGTGGCGACCTCGCCGGTGGAGACCTGCCGGGACAGGTCCTTGCCCGTGGCGGAGATCTGTCGGCCCACGAGCCGGTCGACGTCGAAGGCGGTGCGCATCCAGGCCGTCACCCCGAAGTAGGACAGCATCGTGTCCCCGACGGCGTAGACGACGAACAGCACCAGCAGCAGGGCGCCGATGCCCCAGACGCGGCCGTTGAGGCCGTTCTCGATCCCGGAGTCCAGGGCCTGGCCCAGGAAGGCCGGCACGATCGCCTGAATGATGTTGGAGGTGCAGGCCGCCAGGGTCGCCAGGGTGACCGGGACGGCGGCGCGGCGCAGCAGCCAGCGCAGAAGCGCCCCGGCCCCGAGGGACGGGGGCTGGGGCAGTGGGGCGTCGGGGGTCATGGACTGCATGGAGTGCATGGACTGCCAGTCAGGGCGGACAGCGCTGCCGGGACGGTCGGGAACGACCGGGAGGACGAGTTCGGGCATGATCGCATGAGGCTATCGGAGCTGAAGCCGGCGCGGCAGAGGGCAGAGGCGGTGACAAGGGAAGATACCGGGTGCGGGAATATCCGGGCCGAGTGCGGCTCAGTCGGCTGTCGGGCGGGTCGTGCGATACGTCGCTGCCCGGCCGCCCCGTCGCGGGGCGGCTCGGGTGCACCGGGCTGGCGGGCTCGCTGATCGCGTCCGCCTCGCCGTTCACGCCGAGATCACTCGGCTCACTCGGTGGCGATGGCGTCCAGGACGGGAATCCGGGAGGCGCGCAGCGCTGGCCACAGGGCCGCGATGACGCCGACCACCACGGGAGAGCACGAGCATGCCCACCATCTGGCCCCAGGGGATGCTCAGGGTCGTCAGCCCCTGATCCTCCAGGACCTCCTTGAGAGGCGGCGGCCAGGACCACCCCGGTCGCCCCGCCCAGCACGGTGCCGTACAGGGAGGTGAGGACCGACTCGGTGATGATCTCCCCGGACAGCTGGGCCTTGCCCAGGCCGACGGCGCGCATGAGCCCGATCTCCCGGGTGCGCTCCGAGACCGAGAGCACCAGGGTGTTGACGATGCCCAGGATGGCGATGGCGATGCTCAGCCCCAGCAGGCCGTAGAGGACGGCGAGCATCTGGTTGATCTGCTGACCGACCTGGTCGGAGATCTCGTCGGCGTCGCGCACCGAGTACTGGTAGGTGTCGGCCACGATGTCGCGGGCCTTGCCCCGCACCGTGTCGAGGTCGGTGCCCTCGTCCAGGGTCAGGAGCATGCCCCAGCGGCGAGTCCAGGACGTGGGCCGGGTCCGTGCTGGTGCCCGGCGAGCTCCAGGAGCCCACCGCGCCGCCAGCTCGGGGGAGATGTAGTAGTTGCCGCCGGTTTCCTTCGGGTCGACGATGGCGCTGACCGTGGCCTGAACCGACCCGGTGGGGACCGGTGATGAGACCTTGTCCCCCAGCTTGAGGCCCTCGTCCTTCTTCGCGGCCACGTGGGTGGCGTCCAGATCCTTCATCGACCCGGCGCTCGTGGAGACGTCGTAGGCCTTGGAGTAGGTGGCGGATCGACGACGATGACGGTGGCGGTGGGGTTCTGGCTGCCGTCGGGCTTGGTGACGGAGTCGGCGTAGATGGAGTAGGAGGAGGTCTCCTGACGCCCGTCGATCGCGGCGATGTCCTTGGTCTTGTCGGCTGAGAGCCGGGTGGTCAGGCTGCCGATGGTGGCGGGCTGGACCACGAGGTCGGCCTTGAGGGACTTGTCGATCTCGTCGGCGGTCGAGGCCTGGAAGGAGGCGGCCAGCGTGGCGCCGGCGCACACCAGGGCCATGCCCACCATCGAGGGCGCCGGAGGTGTTAGCCGTGCGGCGCGGGTTGTGGACGATGTTGCGCACCGCCAGGCGCCCGGCGGGCCGCAGCAGCCGGAAGGGCAGTCCCAGCACGGCGACCACCGGGCGGGCCAGGGTCGGGGAGACGATGAGCAGTCCCAGGACCGTGCCGCCCGCGCCCAGCCCCATGATGAGGCCGCGCTGCGTCAGGTCCGCGTCCACCACGCGGCGGCGATCGCGGCCACGCCGGCCGCCAGCAGCAGCCCTCCCAGGATCGTGCGCAGCACCAGCGACTTCTCCCGGGAGCCCGACACGCCGCGCATGGCCTCGACCGGGTGGGTCAGGGCGGCCTCCCGCGCCGGCAGCAGAGCGCCGATGACGGTGACGGCCCAGTCCCCACCGCCAGCGAGATCGCGATGATCGTCCCTGCTCAGGCCCGTGCCCTCCAGCAGCGGCATGCCCGCGGCGTCGAGCATCGCGGACAGCCCGGCCAGGAGCCCCGCGCCCGCGGCCACGCCCAGGGCGGAGCCGACGACGCCGATGACGACCGCCTGCAGGAACACGACGCCGAACACCGAGGCGGGCGAGGCCCCGACGGCCCGCAGGAGGGCGAACTCCTTGACGCGCTGGCGCACGCTCATCGCGAAGGAGTTCATGATGATGAAGGAGCCCCACGAACATGGCGACGACGACGAAGACCAGCAGGAAGACCTGGATGAAGCCCAGCTGCTCCTCAATGGCCTTGTTCTGCTCCTTGATGACCTCGGCGCGGGTCTGAACCCGGGTGCCATCGGGAAGGATCTTGGTGACCTCGGACTTGACCGTCTCCACCGAGGACCCCCTGGTCGACGTCGACCGAGATGGACGAGACCTTCCCGTCCGGGGCGGCCAGTGGGAAGGAGGTAGTCGGGTCCATGCCCCACGACCGTCGCAGCGGCCATGGAGGACTCGTAGTGGAACTCGCCGACCACCGTGACCTCGGTGGGTGAGCCCTGCAGCACGATGTGCGTCTTGTCCCCGACCTTGAGGCCGGAGTTCCTCAGGGCTCCCTGACTCCAGGGCGATCTCGCTCGCCCCTGAGGGCCTGTGGCCCTGGGCCCAGGTCAAGCCGGGTTCCTTCTCGTACAGCGGTAGGAAGAGCGTGGGTGCGCCCCATGTTTGCGACCGGGGCGTCGTTGGCGCCCACGAGGACCCCGCTCGTCTGGACGCCGGGCTTGGCGGTCTCGACGCCGTCGATCTGCTTGATCTGATCGGCCAGGAGCCGTCGATGGGCTGGGTCGGTGCGGACTTCGACGAGCTGGTGTCGCCGTTGGTCGGCGATCTTGGGGCCCTGGACGTACAGGTCCGAGGTGACGGTGGAGGAGACCAGGTTGGAGAAGGTCTCCGACATGGGAGGCGCGCAGGGCGAGCGTTCCCTGACAGGAAGGCCACCCCTGAGCATGACGGCGAAGGTGGTCAGGAAGAACTGCTTTGGCGTGGGCGCGTACGGAGCGCCAGGCGACTCGTCTCAAGGCTCAGGCCCCCTTGGCGGCCGAGGCGGTGCCCGGGCGCCGGCTGCGGGGGACGGGCTCGGTCTCGCTCAGCTCGCGCAGGGCGTCCAGGACCCGGTCGCGGTTGGGCGCCTCCAGCTGGGCGACGACGTGGCCCGTCGCGCAGGAAGATGACGGTGTCGGCCCAGGCGGCCGCCTCCGGCTCGTGGGTCACCATGACCACCGACTGCCCCAGGTCGTCGACACTGCGGCGCAGGATCTCCAGGACCTGGTCGGTGGAGTGGGAGTCCAGGTTCCCGGTGGGCTCGTCGGCGAAGACGACCGCCGGCTCGCCCACGAGCGCCCGGGCGCAGGCCACGCGCTGGACCCTGACCGCCGGAGAGCTCGGCCGGCCGGTGGGACAGGCGGTCCCTGAGGCCGACGGCGTCGATCACCTGGTCGAAGCGCTGCGGGTTGACCTTCTTGCGGGCGATATCCAGGGGCAGGGTGATGTTCTCCGCCGCCGTGAGGGTGGGGACCAGGTTGAAGGACTGGAAGATGAAGCTGATGCGCTCGCGGCGCAGGCGGGTGAGGCGACGCTGGCTCATGGAGGAGACCATGTCGCCGTCGAGCATGATCTCCCCGGAGTGATCGAGTCCAGGCCGGCCAGGCAGTGCATGAGCGTGGACTTGCCGGAGCCGGACGGCCCCATGATGGCCGTGAAGCGGGCTCGGGCGATGTCGACGTTGACGGAGTCGAGCGCTGCGACGGCGCCCGAACCACGGCCGTAGACCTTGGTGAGACTGCGTGCGGAGACCACGGGGTCATTCACCGGTCGGTGGGGCGTGAGGATGGAGGGGCGGCGGCTGGAACGGAGCTACTCATAGAGTGCAGTCTGACAGCGGTATGGGACAGGCAAATCCTCCTGACGGAGGACAGGTCCCTGACTGCACGGTCGGTCGACCCTGACCCGAGGTCGGGGACGCCCCTGAGACGAGGGATGACGGGGCCGCAGCGGCGTGGAGGACGAAGGTGTCCTCCTTGACCGACCCCCGTTTTCTGAACCCTATCGGCCGACTCGTGACTACCATCGGGGTTGATCGGAGCCTGGTGAGGGACCCGGGACGGGTTGGCGACGAGCCCGATCAGTCGAGGTCACTCACGTTCTCCCGGAAGGCCCTGCATGGATCCGGTTCAGCTCATGATGGCGGCGCATCAGGCCGATGCGGCGGTCGCCGCGCAGACTCGGACCAGGCCCTGCAGGCCGCGATCGCGCAGAGCCGGCCCGACCTGTGGGCGCCGCTGTCGACCAACCCGGCGGCCTATCCCGACCTGCTCGGCTGGTTGGCCAGTACCGGGAACGTCGAGGTCCTCGCCAACCTGCGTGCGCGCGGCTACCTGACCGACGACGCAGCGGCCAATGCTGCTGATGCCGCGGGCGCTGCGGGTACCGCTGGTGCCGCGGACGGTGATCCCGCCGCGGAGCCCGCTGTTGCTCAGGGACGTCGCGGCGCAGACCAGTCGGCCGAGCCGGCAGGAGGCAGTGCCACGCCCGTGAACGAGGACGAGGCTGAAACGGCTGAGGAGTCGAGCCGGTCGAGAGAGGACACGGAGTCCTCGAGTCCTCGGAGAACGTGGAGACCACTGAGATCGCCGATGACGGCGAGGCTGAGGTCGCTGAAGCGGATGAGGGTGTGCAGGCCGCGGAGTCTGCGGCTGAGGCGGCCGCTGGGACCGATGCGGAGGCGCAGACCACTCAGGACGCTGCCGACGAGGCTCAGGAGCCGGGCTCCGAGGAGCCGGATGACGAGGCAGGGGACGAGCTGGCACCGATCCGGCCTCGGAGCCGATAGCAGAGCCGAGCGTGGAGCCGGCCGAGCTCGACGAGGCCGCGGACGTTGATGATGACTCTGGCGAGACTAGTGACGAGCAGGAGACAACAGAGGAACCCGCCGAGCCCGCTGAGGGTACCGAGGGACGCCGTCGTCACCGAGTCCGCCGATGCGGATGAGAGTGCAGAGGGCGCGGAGTCTGCGGCTGAGGCGGCCGCTGGGACCGATGCGGAGCGCAGACCACTCAGGACGCTGCCGACGAGGGCTCAGGAGCCGGGCTCGAGGAGCCGATGACGAGGCTGCGGGCGCCGATGACGTTGCCGTCCCCGGCCGACGAGAGCCGAGGCTGATGAGTCCCACTGAGGCTGAGGGACGTCGAGCCCGTCGAACCCGTCAACGATGACACGACCGCCCTCAGCCCCGCATCGCAGTGGCACGAGGTCGACTCGGCCGACACGACTGACGTCACGGCCTCAGCCCAGTCCGCGGCTGCGGCCACCGGCTGGACAGCGGGCTCGGCCGAGTCGGTGGCCCTCCCCGTGCCCCCGCCCCCGTCGGCCGAGGACATCGCCGCCTGGGCCGAGACCCCCAGCGGGCGCCGTCGGGCTTCTCCGCCGCTCAGCCAGCCGTGGAGCTGGACATGTTCGGCCCCCGGATGGTGGCCCAGATGCCACCGCCCCCAGCAGCAGAAGCGGTCGTCGAGTTCCAGCACCGGGCGCCTGGTCGCGATCATCGTGGTCCTCCTGCTCGTCATCGCCGGCGGAGGCGGCGTGGGGAGCCGGCAACTACTTCGCCAGCAAGGACAAGGGTGGGGACCTCTCCCGGGACAGGGCCGACACCAACGGGGACGAGGGCGGCCAGCAGAACAACGGCCAGGCAGACGCCGCGGCCACGTCGACCGCGGCGGCCCTGCCCTCGGGTGCGGTCAAGGCCTGCTCCAGCATGCCGACCTTCACGATCACCCTCGGTGGAGGACGGCCAGGGTGAGCTGAGGTCCGGGGCAACGTGGCGACCGCCTGCACCGAGGGTGACTTCCTGGCCGGATCGTCCAACCAGGTCCTCGTCTACAGCTCCACCAGCCCCACCGGCGGCACCGACGCCGACCACCTCGTGGCCTCGGGAACCTTCGACCTCTCAGCGACCCGCTCATCATCCCCAACGGCGGACGGACGGTGGCGCTGCGCTTCGGCGAGCAGCACTACTTCCGCACCGCCAAGGACCTCGACCTCAAGCGCCTGTCGGTCAGGCCCTCCTTCGACCGCGGCTCCCCGTCCAGCGCCACCTCGAAGAGCTCGACGAACTCCCCGATGACAATCGCCTCCTCGGCGAGCTCCAACGCCAACCAGGAGGCGCAGGACGAGCAGGCCGCCGGAGACGCCATCCAGTGGCAGGTCAGCACGACTACCCCGTCGTCATGAACAGCATGCGAGGGCAAGTGGACCCCGCAGCTGTCCACCAAGCAGGTGGGCGTGCTGGCCGACGGGCAGACCTGGACCAACCGCTCGATCCTGGCGGAGTTCCTCAGGACGCGACAGGCCAACCCGAAGGCCGTCATCGTCAGCACCAGTGAGTGGCCGGTGTTCGACGAAGGCGGCTGGTGGGTGACCCTCTCCGGCGAGCTCTACGCCACCGCTGACGAGGCCAACGTCTGGTGCGACACCCAGGGCTATGACAGGGACCACTGTCTGGCCAAGCGCATGGAGTCCAGCGGGTCGCCTCAGGGCACCACCAAGTCCCGCTGAGGCCTGAGCCGGCTCCCCGAGAAACGTGGACGGCCCTCCTGAGCAGGCTGCTCAGGAGGGCCGATGCGCTGCCGGCGCGCTTCAGGACTGAAGGCCGCCCTTGAGGGCCAGCACCCGAGTGGCCGACTCATCGACCCGCGCCGCGAAGGCCGGATCGGACTGGGCGGCGGCGATGATGGCCTTGACCATGTCCGCGGCCACCGTCGGGTCCGCCGAGGCCAGCACGATGTCGCAGCCGGCCCGGATCGCCTGCACGGCCCGATCACCGGCGGCCACGCCCTGGACCTGGGCTGCGGCGGAGACGTCGTCAGTGATGACCACTCCCGGAGAAGCCCATCTCCGTGCGCAGCATCTCGGTGACGATCTTCGAGGAGAACACCGCCGGCGCCGAGGCGTCAATGAGTGTGTAGGTGGCCGAGGAGACCATGATGACCTGCGCCGGCGGCGATGGCGTTGGCGAAGACGCCGACCGCGGCGTCGGTGCTGCGGTTCGTGGTGCTGTCGACGACGCCCGCGGAGGTGTCCGTGTTGGCCGTCACCCGCCCCAGGCCCGGAAGTGCTTGCAGTGGGGATGACCTTCGAGGCCTGCATCCCCTCGGCGAAGGCGCCGGCCTGGGAGGAAACCGTGGCGGCGTCGTGCCCGTACTCGCGCCCCAGCGGCCGATGGGCTCGTTGGTGGTCGGCCGGGGGATGTCGACCAGGTCGACCACCGGGGCCAGGTTCATGTTGACCCCGACGTCGGCCAGCTCCTTGCCCCAGGTGCGCGCCGCAGCCACCAGCTGATCGCGCGACTGGGTCGACTGGTCCATCGCCGAGGGATCTCGAGAAGCCCTGAGCCCGGACAGGACCTGGACCTCGCCGCCCTCCTGATCGGTGGCCACGAGCATCGGGGTGCTGCGGGTCGTACCCGGGCCGACCTTGCCGGTGAACGAGGCGATGACCTTCTGGGTCGCCTGGCTGCCCGCCGTGGTGCGGCCGGCGATGAAGATGTTGCCGACATGGTGGGTGTCGACGGCCTCGGTGGAGGAGTCCTTGGGAGCGTGGGCGTCCACCCCTGACCATCATGAGCTGGCCGACCTTCTCCTCCAGGCTCCAGCCCGCCAGCGCCCCGTCGGTGGCCGTCGCGGTGGCCGACGCCGTCGCGCCTCGCGGTGGGCGAGGGGCGGCGCTGGGCGATGCGGGCGCCGGGGCCTGGGCTTCGCGCTGGAGGAGGAGCCGCTGGCCGACGAGGATCCGGGGATCAGGGAGCATCCCGCCAGGAGCCCTGCGCCCAGGAAGGCTGCCAGAGCACCGGCCGTCGACTCACGTGGTGCTGCGGGGACTGGCTGGGGGCGCTGGTGCTGGGGTCTCCCGGCGTCCGGAGTCTCAGGCCGATGACGGTCATTCATGCCGGCCACACTAAGACAGGTCCCGGGGCCGACGCGAGGCATGGGCTCGTGCAGGCCGTTTCCCAGGTCCTCGTCCGGCCGGTTCCGCGGTGCTGCGGCGCTACTCCCAGCCCAGCTCGTGGAGGCGCTCGTCGGGGATGCCGAAGTGGTGGGCCACCTCATGGATGACGGTCACGGTGATCTCCTCCTCCAGCTCCCTCGCGGCTGGTGCACCAGCGCTCCAGCGGCCCGCGGAAGATGAGGATGCGGTCGGGCAGCACCATGGACCAGCCCTCGTCGCGCTCGGTGAGGGGACGCCGTCGCACAGCCCCAGGAGCGTGGGCAGGCCCGGAGTCGTCATAGTCGTCCTCGGTGAGCATCTCCGGATCGGGCTCGTCCTGGACGAGGACGACGACGTTATCGATCGCCTCGGCCAGGTCCGCGGGGATCCTGTCGAGGGCGTCGCCGACGACGTCCTCGAACTCCTGATCCGTCATCCGCCCCGAGGGCTGTTCCCGGGGCTGATGGGGCTGGGTCGGCTCCTGCTCGTGCTCGTGGCTCACGGGCTCAGCCTGCCAGACCGCCCAGGCTCCCGGCTCGACAGTCCTCACGGGCCGGAATCCCGCCGAAAACCGAGCGGTGAGGAGGGTCACGCCCTGGGATCGGTGCTGCGGAAGACTCGTCCCCTTAGTGTTCATCCCGGTTCGAGGCGCGACGACGTCGAAGGCCCCTGGCCCCCATCGTCTAGCGGTCTAGGGACCCCGCCCTTTCACGGCGGTAGCACGGGTTCGAATCCCTGCTGGGGGTACGGATTCGCACAAGTGAACAACACAGTGAATTCACACTGGCCTCGTGGCGCAGTTGGTTAGCGCGCCGCCCTGTCACGGCGGGAGGTCGCGGGTTCAAGTCCCGTCGAGGTCGCGGAAAGGTCGGTCCGATCAGAAATGGTCGGGACCGCTTCCATCCCAAGGCTCTGTAGCTCAGTTGGCAGAGCGTTCGACTGAAAATCGAAAGGTCACCGGATCGACGCCGGTCGGAGCCACGGAAAGGCCCGGAACCCACAGGCTCCGGGCCTTCGCTCATTGCTGGGCGGGCGCACACCGGGGCGCGCCAGGTCCCTCTCCTGCGGGTCGTCTGCGGATCCCTTCGCCGTTTCGGTCACCAAGCAGGCCCCTCATGATGGATGATGGTAGCCCACATGTGTGCGCCGCCACGTTCGTGAGCGCCGAGAGCTCCGTACTCACGCAGCCCGCACGCCACCACGACCCGCGCCGCGTCACGGCGCCATAACCGTACTCACGCAAGGAGGAGGCCATGATCTCAGGAAACGTGCTCCAGCCCCGGGTGAGCCGATGGCGGAGCCGGAGCAGACCATCCATCCCGCCCCCGAGGTCGTCGCGAACGCCTGGTCGGCGACAGGCGCGCTGGAGGAGAGGGCCGCCGCGGACCTGGAGGGTTACTGGGCCGAGCGCGCCGGCGAGCTGGAGGGTCCAGGCGCTGGGACACGGTGCTCGACGACTCCGGGGCGCCCTTCTACCGCTGGTTCGTCGGTGCTCGGACGAATATCGTCTCCAACGCCGTCGACCGGCACCCTGACCAACTCCCACCGCAACAAGCTCTGCCCCTCATCTGGGTGGGTGAGGATATCGAGCAGGTGCGTACCTTCTCCTACTTCGACCTGGGCCGGGAGGTCGAGAGGATGGCCAACGTCCTCAGGGCCATGGGCGTGCACAAGGGCGACGTCGTGACGATCTACCTGCCCCGCATCCCCGAGGTCTTCTTCGCCATGCTCGCCTGCGCCAAAGCTCAGGGGCCATCCACTCGGTGGTCTTCGCCGGCTACTCCTCCGACGCCCTGAGCGCGCGCATCGATGACTCGGAGTCCATGTCGTCATCACCGCCGACGGCTCGTGGATCAACGGCAAGGTCTTCCCCATGAAGAAGATCGTCGACGACGCGGTGCGCTTCTCGCCCACCGTCCAGAACGTCATCGTCGTGAGCAACACCGGCACCGAGGCGGTCATGGACCCCATCCGCGACCACTGGTACCACGAGCTGTGCAAGCTCCCGATCGCCCAGGGCCGCTGCGAGACCGTGCAGGTCGACGCCGAGGATCCCTGTTCATCCTCTCACACCTCCGGGTCCACCGGCAAGCCCAAAGGCGATCCTGCACTCCCACGGCGGCTACCAGGTGGCACCTATGCCACCCTCCACGACTGCTTCGACGTCCACGACGCCGACCGCTGGTGGTGCACCTCGGACCCGGGCTGGATCACCGGCCACAGCTACCTCGTCTCACGGTCCGCTGCTCAACGGCGCCACCGTCTTCATGTACGAGGGAAACCCGACCTACCCCTACCCGGACCGCTGGTGGAACCTCATCGAGCGCTACGGCATCAACGCCTTCTACACCGCCCCCACGGCCATCCGCACACTCATGCGCTTCGGCGAGGCCTGGGTGCGGCGCCACGACCTGTCCAGCCTGCGGCTGCTGGGCAGCGTCGGCGAGCACTCAACCCCGAGGCATGGCGCTGGTTCCACCACGTCGTGGGTGCCGACCGCTGCCCGATCATCGACACCTGGTGGCAGACCGAGACCGGCATGTTTCAGATCACGACGGTGCCCTCCATGCCCTCAGAAGCCCGGCGCGGCGGGCCGGCCGGTGTTCGGCCAGGAGGCGGCCGTCGTCGATGAGGAGGGCCGGGAGGTCCCCGACGGCGTCGAGGGGAACCTCGTCCTCAAGCGTCCCTGGCCCGCGATGATGCGCACTCTCTTCCGTGACCCGCAGCGCTACGTGGACACCTACTGGAGCAAGTACCCGGGCCTGTATCTCACCGGGGACTCGGCCAGCGCGACGCTGACGGCTGGTTCTGGATCATCGGGCACCGACGACGTCATCAAGGTCTCCGGCCACCGCCTGGGCACGGCCGAGGTCGAGTCGACGCTCGTCTCCCACCCGCGGTGACCGAGGCCGCCGCCGTCGGCCTCGCCCCACGAGGTCAAGGGCACTCCGTCCACGTCGCCGTCGTCCTGGCCACCGGGGTCGAGCCCGTCGCGTGAGCTCGAGGCCGAGCTGCGCCAGCACGTGGCGGCGACCCTGTCGCCGATCGCCAAGCCGGAGTCCTTCGTCTTCCTCGAGTCTCTGCCCAAGACCCGGTCGGGCGAAGATCCTGCGCCGGGGCTGCGGGCCGGGCGCTGGGGTCAGGACGAGGGCGACCTGTCCACCCTCGCCGGTGAGCTCCTCCGCGCCAGGCCAGCCCCCGGATCAGGGGCGGTCAGCCACCGCTGAAGGGCCCGAACCCACCAGGTTCCGGGCCTTCGCGGCACACCAGAGCGACTCCACGACGATGGTGGTCATCGAACGCGGGGTCACCATCGCCTCATCATCTCGGTGACCTGGCTCATCATCGCCTTCGCCAAAGGCCATCAGAGTCCACCGTCGTCAAGGGGCGCAGGCCGGCGCGGGGACCAGGAGCGCACTCAACCGGGTGACCACAGAG
>BNJU01003355.1_pt1 | contig 64237 bp, 102 predicted proteins | sample 8539281 | NCBI WGS metagenome assembly BNJU01 (sample SAMD00202456, study PRJDB9452) | human saliva metagenome | isolation source: human saliva | place: Japan
AATTGGTCACACTCAAGACAAATGGTCTGAGTTAGCCGTCGTCAGCTGGTTTACCAAACAATTCCACTAAAACTGGCTGAGGCCAGGTAAGACCCACCGTGTCACATTTGACTACGAAGCTGGATCAGATAATACTTACGCTTGTTGTAGGTAAGGTGAGAATTCCAATCTGGCCGTCGTGTTGCGTAGCAAGCGATCCTCGAAATGCATGAATTACCAAACTCATGGACGATTCTAAAAAGCGAACGAGCAACCTTCCTTGTGACAGGTGCTGAAACTGCGTGATACTTGGATCGGTATCTCACTTCACAGGTAACGCAAGCAATACTCGTGGAGATTCTGGTGGTAATGCTAACTTCCGTGGTTACAATGACTTCATGATGGATAGACTTCCAAATCGAAGAGATTGTCTTGACTGGTAAGATGATGACAGAAAATGCTGTCAAGAATCATCTTCCAACTGTAGCTATGGACTAACTACACCAAGAATCTATGGATGCTTTTGAAAGAGCAGTCTTCAACCTCAGCTCAAGCAGACGATGACATCAGTGTAGAAGAAGCTAAAGTCAGAAAATCGCTAAGTCAATGCCTTGAAAGACGCTTTAGTTTTGAAGAAAGTAGCTCTGTAGCAGATGACTTTTGCAAGTCTTTGCAGCTCCTTCTCAGGCTGGTGAAGGTATTGAAAATGCCTGACAGTCTGTCTAGTCTATGGCATACATCATGAGCGGAGGAGATGTTGCAAGCCAGCAACCATGGTCTTGAAAAGCAACCAACTGAAATTACAGGCTTCCGTTATGTTCCACGCGGTTCAGGTTCAAATGGTAACTTGAGAGATGTGACTTTGTGTAACTGATGAAACAGGTAAGGAACATACCTTCAATGCAACCAATTGGGCTGACAACAATAAACCAAAAAGATATCGACTTTGCAAGACTATCAAAGCTTGAAGATTGTCCTAACAGGAACAGAACTTACGGAGATGGTGGTAACCAATATCAATCAGCTGCAGAGCTTATCTTTCGCTCGTCCTCGGGTTGCTGAAGCAGGCCTTGATACATCAGCATATGAAGCAGCATTGGCCAAGGCTCAAAAATTGACTAATAAGAGCAATCAAGAAGAAGTTGCAGGTGTTGTTGCTAGCATGAAATACGCAACTGATAATCACCTGCTGACTAATAGAATGCTTGAATACTTTGCAGATTATCTCGATCAATTAAAAGATGAAACACCTACTCCAACTCCAGATCCAGAACCAACTCCGGATCCAAAACCAACTCCAGATCCAGAGCCAACTCCAGATCCGAAACCAACTCCAGATCCAGAACCAACTCCAGACCCAGAGCCAACTCCGGACCCAGAACCAACACCAGATCCAGAAACTCCAACATCAAGTAAGGGTGACGAAGCAGCACCAGTCGTTGAAGTTCCGGAATTCACAGGTGGTGTAAATGGTGCTGAAGCAACTATTCATGAAGTTCCAGAATACACAGGGGTTCTAGGTACAGCAGGTGATGAATCAGCACCGGTTGTAGAGCTTTCAGAATACACAGGGGTTCTAGGTACAGCAGGTGATGAACCAGCACCGGTTGTAGAGCTTCCAGAATACACAGGGGTTCTAGGTACAGCAGGTGATGAACCAGCACCGGTTGTAGAGCTTCCAGAATACACAGGGGTTCTAGGTACAGCAGGCGATGAACCAGCACCGGTTGTAGAAGTTCCAGAGTATACAGGAGTAGTTGGCACAACAGGCGATGAACCAGCACCGGTTGTAGAGCTTCCAGAATATACAGGGGTTCTAGGTACAGCAGGCGATGAACCAGCACCGGTTGTAGAAGTTCCAGAGTATACAGGAGTAGTTGGCGCAACAGGGATGAACCAGCACCAGTTGTAGAGCTTCCAGAATACACAGGGGTTCTAGGTACAGCAGGTGATGAACCAGCACCGGTTGTAGAAGTTCCAGAATATACAGGGGTTCTAGGTACAGCAGGTGATGAACCAGCACCAGTTGTAGAAGTTCCAGAGTATACAGGACTAGTTGGAACGGCAGGAGAAGAAGTAGCTGTAAACGAAGTTCCAGAATTCAAGGGTGGAGTTAACGCAGCAGAAGCAACTGTGAGCCAAGCACCAGAATTTACAGGTGGTGTAAATGGAGCTGAAGCAACGGTTCATGAAGTACCAGAGTTTACCGGCGGTGTGAATGGAAGTGATGGCGCAATCCATGAAGTTCCAGAATACAAAGGCCAAATTGGTACAGTAGGTAACCAACCTGCGCCTGTAGTGGAAAAACCAGAGTATCGAGAAGATTCAAAACTTTCAGTAGAGAATAAAGATACATCTAAAGAGGTAACTCAAATGCTTTTCCAAATACAGGGTGAACATAACTCTGAAACAGCTCTTCATTGCAAGTGTTAGCATGGCAGTTTCAGCAGCACTCTTAGCTGTCAAAAGAAAAGAAGATTAAAATATAAGAGAGTTTTCGTCTAACGATGGCTCGAACTCCTTACTTATTGTAGTGGAGAAAAACAAAACCCGGAGAGGACCTCTAGGTCCTCTTCTTTTTCTAAAGGGGAATGAGAACGCTTACTCTTGAAGCGTATGAAAGGAAACAGGAGAAAAATGGGAAAACACTTATTTGAGAAACGGTGTCATTACAGTATTCGTAAATTTACGATTGGTGCAGCTTCTGTCATGATTGGTGCCAGTATCTTTGGTGCCGGAATGGTTCAAGCAGCAGAAAAAGAAGTTCCTGTAGAAACTGAGGGAGCAGTAACACAGGTCCAACCACAGGAAAAGTTACCAGCAGATTTAGCATCAGCTATTGATAAAGCTGAAGCAAATGCTGGTGCCGTCGAAAATAAAGCCACTGAGGTGGCAACTCAGCCAAATGTAGAAGAAACTCCGAAGAAAGAAGTAGAAACTCCGACAGTTGCTCCTCAAGCTGAAACAAAACCAGTTGCTAAGGATTTAGTTGAAACAGCAGATGTCAATCATCTAGAAAAGGCGACTGCAAATAGCTTCAAACCATGAAGCCAACACACCATTTACAGCAGAAAAAGGCAATTGATGGCAAAACCTGATACTCGTTGGGCTACTGACCAAAACGTTGAGAAACCAACAATCGAATTTACACTTGAGAAGACAACTGTAATTAAGCATGTGAAATTGATTGGGATCGCCGTCTTCGTGGTCAACAAAAACGATCCAAATATCAAATCTTGGAATCTCTACTATGCTGGGCAAGATGATGTAAATGTTCAGGTAACAAAGAATGGAAGTTGAGCTCATCAAAGAACAGGAACACCTGTTCTTGATGAAAAGGTTGACTTAAAAGAAGCTATCCAAGCTAAATACCTTAAACTTGAAAATCACAGACTATCAAGCTGGTACTATGAACTGGAAAAATGTTGGTATCCAAGAGATTCGTGCTTATTCAAATATCCCTGATGCCAGCAAACCGACAGACATTCGCCAAGTTACAGAACTAACAGTTGCTGAAGACGGTAAGTCACTTGTTTTACCGAGCTTGCCAGGAAAAGTTAGCTTGATTGGTAGCAACAAACAGGGAGTTGTTGATCTTAATAACAAAATCTACAAACCTTTAACAGACCAAACTGTTAAGGTAATGGTCCAACAAATCAAGGATACTCATACCTTCACAAAAGAATTTGAAGTCCTTATTAAAGGGTTACATGCGGACGAAGGTGTTGGAACTAAACCAGCAGTTGCTCCAGCAGTTCAACAATGGTATGGAACTGAAGGCAAAACTTCTATTACAGCTGATACTGTTATTTCAGTCGGAGATTCTGGATTTAGTCAAGAAGCTAAATTCTATCAGACTGACCTTGAAAGTCGTGGGCTAGAAATCGCTACAGGTGATCAAACAGCTCAAAAACGGATTGAATTTAAGAAGGTTGAAGACAAGGGTTATGGCAAAGAAGGCTATGGTATCACCATTAAAGATGGAGTTATCACAGTAGAAGCTGCAACAAATGCAGGTGCCTTTTATGCAACCCGTACTCTCCTTCAAATGGGAGAAACAGACCTACAGAACGGTGAAATTCGTGATTTCCCAAGCTTTAGTCACCGTGGCTTTATGCTAGATACAGGTCGTAAGTTTATTCCTTATGATACGCTTGTAGATATTATGCTCAATATGGCCTACTACAAGATGAACGATCTTCAGTTGCACTTGAATGATAACTATATCTTCTTAAAAGATCATTTAGCAGGGAAAAATCTTACTCCTCAAGAGGAACTGGATTATGTTCTTAAAAATGCTAAGACTGGCTTCCGTGTAGAAACAGATGTTGTTGGTGACAATGGTGAAAAATTAACATCAAAAGAGCACTACACCAAGGAAGAGATGCAAGAAATCATTAAGTTAGCAAAAGCTTTGCATATCAACCTTGTTCCTGAAATTGACACTCCAGGTCACGCTCTATCATTCGTTAAAGTTCGTCCAGACTTGATGTATAAGGGTCGACTTAGTGAGAGAAAACACAATGTAGAACGTGTGGCTATGTTGGATTTGGATAATAAGTACGATGAAACTCTTGCTTTTTGTCAAATCAGTCTATGATAAATTGCTTGATGGTGAAGATGCACCACTTCATGGCGTTTCAACAGTTCATATCGGTACAGATGAGTACTACGGAAATCCGGAAAGTTATCGTCGCTTTGTAAACGATATGATCCAGTACATCAAAGGAAAAGGCTATACACCACGTATTTGGGGTTCACTTAGTGCTAAACCAGGTTCAACGCCAGTTGATTGGAAAGATGTAAGAAGTTGATATCTGGAGTATCGGATGGCAACGTCCAGCTGATGCTATTGCTCAAGGCGCTAAGATTATCAATATCACAGATATTCCAACCTATAGTGTTCCAAGTGGAAGCAATAGGCAAGGTGGTTACGGAGACTATGCAAGTTATGAGCGCCAATACAATAGTTGGACTCCAAATGACTTTACAACAGGTGGAGGACCACGCCTAGAAGCATCAAATCCAAATATCATCGGTGGTGGTCACGCTGTATGGAATGACAATATTGACCTTCACGAAACTGGACTTACTTCTTACGATATCTTTAAACGTTTCTTCAAGAGTATGCAGACTACTGCAGAACGCACTTGGGGATCAGATCGCGCAGGTAAGACTTTTGCAGAGCGTACCTTGCCAACAAGTGTTTATGCACCACAATCGAACCCTGATAAGACAGTAGAAGAAAGTGACTTGTTCAAGATTAATCCAGATACTGTCAAAGATTATCTCGCTAAGAAAGTACAGAAGACTGAAGCAGGTTTGAACTTCGAAAAGATAGCACTATCGAAGGTCTTGTTGGTGATGTTGGTCCTAGTCATGTCTTGAAATTGGATGTTACTGTAACTGGTGATGGTCAACAAACTTTCTAACTAGCGGAGACAACCAACTTTATCTTTGCGGATAAGGGATGGCTACCTCGCTTATAAATTTGAACAATTCCATATCCAATTTAATAAGAAACTTGAAAAGAACAAACGTTATCAAATTTCTGTTGTAACCAAACCTCAAGTAACAGAAGTTTATGTAGATGGCGAAAAAGTTAGAACGTATTGCAAATCCAGCTTACCCTCGCTTTGCTCATAATAGTTTGGTTCTACCTCTTGAAACAATCGGTGGCTTCAAAGGAATCTTACATAGCGCTGAGTTGTCAAATGAACCATTCGTAAATCCACGTTTGATTCCAAATGATAAATTTACAGTTTCTGCAACAAGTCAAGAATTACCACGAAACAATGTTGAAGGTCCAGTAGAAAAAGCCTTCGACAATGATCCGAATACTTTCTGGCATTCAAAATGGTTTGGAGATCAGGCTCCATTCACTGTTGCAATGAACTTGAAAGCAGAAAAAGTAAATGGTCTGACCTACCTTCCACGCCCAGGTGGAGGCAATGGTGTCGTGACATCTTATGAAATTTATGCTCAAAAAGATGGTCAGATGGTTAAAGTTGCTTCTGGAACTTGGGAAAATAATGCCAAAGAAAAAACAGTAAACTTTGAGGCTATTGAAACAGATAAGGTAGAGTTTAAAGTTCTAGCAGGTGTTGGTGGATTTGGTAGTGCAGCAGAGATTCAACTTCTAAGCCACTTTCTGATAGCAAAACCAGAAGAGCCAGTTACTCCAGAAAAACCTGTCACTCCGGGAAAAACCAGTCACTCCTGAGAACCCTATCACTCCAGAAAAACCTAAAGTTGAAGAAGTAAGCGATGGTACAACTGAACTTGCTGATAGCTTTGTAGCTACAAAACCAGCTAGTGACGACGTAGTTGCTGCAGCAGCACAAAGTCAAGACTATCTCAAGAAAGAATATAAGGTATTCCCAACACCACAAAAAGTAACTTATGGTGAAGGTTACGAAACTCCATAAACAAGTAAATCTTGTTATGGGCGATCAGTTAGATATCTATACTCGTAACCGCTTGAAGAGTGTTCTACAAGATCATCAAATTTCATACACAGCAGTCAAACACCTGTAGCAGGTGCAACAAACATCTACCTTGGCATTCATGGTCAAAATTCACAGGCTGAAAAGAAGTGTCAGGAATTTCTCAAGGATTATTTGACAAGATTGATGCCTATGCCTTGTCAATCAAAGGCAACACAATCTCTATCGTCGGTAAAGATACAGATGCTGTCTTCTACGGTTTGACGACTCTTAAACACATGCTTAATGAAAGTGAAGCTCCTGTCTTACGTAACGTAACAGTTGAAGACTTTGCTGAAATTAAGAACCGTGGCTTTATCGAAGGATACTATGGAAACCCTTGGACCAATGCTGATCGTGCTGAGTTGATGCGCTATGGTGGTGACTTGAAGTTGACTCAATACTTCTTTGCACCAAAAGACGATCCATACCACAACAAGAAATGGCGTGAACTTTATCCAGAAGAAAAATTAGCTGAAATTCGTGAATTGGCACGTGTCGGAAACCAAAACAAGACTCGTTATGTGTGGACCATCCACCCATTCATGAACAACCGTATCCGTTTTGGCAACGATGCTGACTACCAAAAAGACCTTGAAACCATTAAGGCTAAATTCACTCAATTGATGGATGTCGGTGTCCGTGAGTTCGGTATTCTAGCCGATGATGCTCCAAGTCCAGTTGGTGGCTACAATAGCTACAACCGCTTGATGAAGGACATGACAGATTGGTTGACTGAAAAACAAGCAACTTATGTTGGCCTTCGTAAGGAAATGATTTTTGTCCCAGGTCAGTATTGGGGTAATGGTCGTGAAGATGAGTTGAAATCTCTAAATGAAAATCTTCCAAGTTCAACTTCTATGACCCTTACTGGTGGTAAGATTTGGGGTGAAGTATCTGAAAAGCTTCCTTTCAAACCTTAAGAATAATCTGACTGCAGGAGGTAAGACCTACCGACCAGTTTCTCTATGGGTAAACTGGCCTGTTACAGATAACTCTAAACAACACTTGATCTTGGGTGGTGGTGAGAAATTCCTTCATCCAAATGTGGACCCTAGTCTCCTATCAGGTATCATGTTGAACCCAATGCAACAATCTGAACCTTCTAAGATTGCCCTCTTCTCTGCAGCTCAATATGCATGGAAACAATGGAAGTCAGAAGAAGAAGCTAAGAGAGTGAATGATGATCGCCTTTAACTTTGTTGAAAAACGGTAAGTTTACAGATAGCGAAGCATCAGTTGCCTTCCGTGAGCTTGGTAAACATATGATCAACCAAAACATGGATGGTCGTGTTGTGAAATTGGAAGAATCTGTTGAACTTGCACCAAAATTGGCGGCCTTCATGTCTAAGTTGAAAAGCTGGTCAAGATGTTAGTACAGAGCGTCAAGAATTGCGTGCAGAATTTGCTAAACTAAAAGCTGCAGCACAACTTTATAAAGCATCTGGTGATGAAAAGATGCGTGCTCAAATCCACTACTGGTTGGATAATACTATTGACCAAATGGACGCCTTTGAGTGCTCTTCTTGATGGTACAGAAGCTATCGAAAAGAACGATTCTGCAAAACTTTGGGATAGTTACTATAAGGGCTTGAAACTCTACGAACAATCACAAACTTATACCTTCCACTATGTAGACCATGATGAAAGAGCTGAGTTGGGTGTTCAACATATCCGTCCATTCTTGCTTGGCCTTCGTGAAATCCTTGCAACAGAAGTCCAAAAAGCCTTGCATCCTGACCAAGTCATTAGTACCTTTATCACTAACCGTACAGGTGTAGAAGGTGGACTTGCTGAAGTGACTGATGGAGATTTAGGAACACATGCCCTTATCAAGTCACCAAATAGCATTCAAACTGGTGACTACATTGGCTTGAAATTTAACAAAGCTGTTCCAATCCAAAACTTAACATTTGCAATGGGAACTCAAGCAAATCCACGTGATACCTTTAACAGTGCTAAGGTTGAGTACCTCAATGAAAATGATGAGTGGGTAACACTTTCAGAACCAAGCTACACTGGTAATGAACCACTGCTTAAATTTGAAAACCTCAACATCAACGCTAAAGCTGTTCGCATGATTGCGACTTCAGATCGTGAGAACACTTGGTTTGCTGTCCGAGAAATCGCTGTGAACCGTCCTGTAGAAGTAAGTCGTCCTAAACAGGCAGCTACAGTGACCATCAGTCCAAATCTTATGTACAAGTACAATACGACAGTTGCTCAGATTACAGACGGACGTGATAATACTGAAGCTATGCTCGCAAATGCTGATAGAACAGACACAACTCCAGTCAATGGCTGGGTACAACTTGACTTGGGTGAAGTCAAACCTGTGACCAAGGTTCGTCTGGTTCAAGGATCAGGAGACAAATTGGCGGAAGGTGTTCTTGAATATTCTGCAGATGGTAGCTCTTGGCAAGAATTGGATCGCTTGACTGGTGAACAAACTAAAAGAAATCGAAACTCCAATTTCTGCTCCTACGTTCGTGTTCGCAATACTAAGAACATCAACCCTATGGTGGCGTATCGCTGACTTCTCAGTTGAAACACGTGCAGGCAATAGTGAATTGACTGATACAAACGTTGAAAGCCTGAAGTCAACTCCAGTTTATGATAGCCTCAGGTCGTTATGACTTGCAAATTCCAAGCGGAACTAAGCTTCCTGCTAATAGCTACTTGGGTATGAAACTTGATCGTCTTCATCAAGCTGAAAGCATTCAAGCACTTGGTATTGAAAAACCATCCCTCAACTTGAATTCTCTCCAAACGCCCAAGAATGGTATCCAGCTGATCAAGTGACTGATAAGTCCTTGGTACGTTATGTTCGTCTGGTTAATAAGACTGATCAAGAACAAGCAGTGACAGCAACATCTCTACTTGTTAAGACAAAAGAAGTTCAACCAACAACACTTGATTCTACATCAATGGGAATCCACCCAACATACGGTCGAAATGATGTTCGTAAAATCAAGAATTTGGATCAGTTGTTCGATGGTGTTTACAATAACTTTGTAGAGTTTTCAGACTATGCTCGTAAAGACGGTCATATCACCTTGAAACTTGGTAGCGAGCGTGACATTAAGAAGATTAGAGCTACATCCAAGACGGCACTCAAAACTATCTCCGTGATGGTAAGATTCAAGTCAGTCAAGATGGCAAGATCTTGGACAGATGTTGTAACAGTTGGTGACGGCCTTGCTAATGAAACACGTGATGATTCCTTGACCGATGGCTGGACTACATGATTCTAAGATGCCAGGAAATCGCTATATCGAGGGTGAACTTTCAAGCCCAGTTAAAGCCAACTATCTCCGCGTTCTATTTACAGCAGACTATGATGCTCGTTTTGTAGGCTTCACTGAGTTGGTTATCAATGATGGTGAATTCGTGAAACCAATCAATGACCCAACTGTAGAAGGAAACAGCGGTGAAAGCCAAGGCAACCTTTACACTAATATTGTTGATGGTAAAGTCTTGACAAGCTACAAGGCTGAGAAAGAACAAGGTGAGCTTGTCTACCACTTGTCAGAACCGACAGATGCTAACCATATCCGACTTGTTTCAAGTCTTCCTCAAGGAGTGAAAGCTCGTGTGCTTGCTCGTACTCTGAAAGAAGATAAAGCAGATGCTTGGTCAGAACTAGGTGAAATTACCTCAAGCTTCCAAACATTTGCTGTCAGAGATAAGTCTCCATTATTGGATGTCAAACTTGTTTGGGAAGGTGGCAAACCAGAGTTCTACGAAATGACTACATTCTACCAAGAACTTCCGGAAGAACCAGAGAAACCAGCTCCAACTACAAGTAAGGGTGATGAAGCAGCACCAATAGTAGAAGTTCCAGAATTTACCGGTGGGGTAAATGGTGTCGAAGCAGCTGTTCATGAAGTTCCAGAGTACACTGGAAGCTATTGGCACAGCAGGTGAAGAAGCAGCTCCAGTAGTAGAAGTCCCAGAATTCAAGGGGTGGCGTTAACGCAGTCGAAGCAGCTGTTGCATGAAGTTCCAGAATACACAGGACAATTGGCACAGCAGGCGATGAAGCAGCTCGGTAGTGGAAATTCCAGAATACACAGGAGCAATTGGCACAGCAGGCGATGAAGCAGCTCTGGTAGTGGAAATTCCAGAATACAGGAGCAATTGGCACAGCAGGCGATGAAGCAGCTCCGGTAGTGGAAATTCCAGAATACACAGGAGTTATTGGTACAGCAGGTGACGAAGCGGCGCCAGTAGTAGAAGTCCCAGAATTCAAGGGTGGGGTTAACGCTGTTGAAGCAGCTGTTCATGAAGTTCCAGAGTACATTGAAGAAAATGAAGCAGCATGATAAAATCCAACCACCAGTAGTAGAAGTCCCAGAATTTACAGGTGGAGTAAATGGTGTCGAAGCAGCTGTTCATGAAGTTCCAGAGTACACTGAAGCTATGGTACAGCAGGTGAAGAAGCAGCACCAGTAGTAGAAGTCCCAGAATTCAAGGGTGGCGTTAACGCAGTCGAAGCAGCTGTTCATGAAGTTCCAGAATACACAGGAGCAATTGGCACAGCAGGTGAAGCAGCTATTCATGAAGTCCCAGAATTTACAGGTGGAGTGAATGGTGACGAAGCAGCTGTTCATGAAGTGAGCCCAGAATACAGGCAGTGTCAATGGAGCAGAAGCAGCTATTCATGAAGTCCCAGAGTTTACTGGTGGAGTGAATGGTGACGCAGCTGTTCAAGAAGTAAGCCCAGAATTCACAGGTGGTGTCAATGGAGCAGAAGGAGCAATCCATGAGGTTCCAGAATACAAAGATGAGCAGTCTCTTGTAGCTCTTACTATGTCACAAGATAAGACTTATCAAGCACCTGCAAGTCATCAATACAAACTCCCAGAGACAGGCACTAAAGAAAATGCTGGCCTTGCAGCCGTAGGTCTTGTAGGAGCACTTCTTGGTATGTTTGCAATGGGAAAGAAAAAAGAAGACGAATAAGATGATGTAAAAGCATCCAAGTCATAGAGATTAGATCAAGAGACTAATCTCGATCATAAAAAGCGGACAAAACTAGTTTTCTGATGAACAGAATCTGGTCTTGTTCGCTTTTTTATAGGCTCGATATTGAATCATGTAAAAAACCAGTGCTGCAACAATCACTGGTTTTTGGTTATTTTTAGGAAGCCCCACTTGTAGCTGTAGTAGCTGTATCTGTTGCTTGTGTACTCAGAAGGAGTGTCAGTTTGCTCTTTTTACTTGTCGACTCTTCTTTTCTTGCTTTCTTCACTGCTACTAGATTGACTTGTCGTTTTTCTTGTGTGTTGTCCTTGTAGAAGTATTATCCTTGTTGGGAGTAGTGTTCTCTTGAGGGATTCCTTTTGAATCTCTTTTATGACAGTTGTCTGGGTTGTCGTAGTTTCTTTTTAGAGTTATTATTGTTGTTGTTATTCATAGCATTCATGATGGTGATGCTTGCAGTAATCAGTCCCAGAATACTACCGATAGTAGCAATCGCTTTTTGAAAAACAGTAAATCTTTTTGATGTGTTCCGTTTTAGGTTTTGATGTTCTACGATAATTAGACATAATATCTCTCCTTTACTATGATTCATTATACCTAAAATCTTTACTTAAATGAACCTGAACTGCCTTTCTTGTCGCCTGAACTGTTTCGTGATACAATAGAAGAAGTGATTTTAGAAAGCGTGAGAAACCATGATTTACTTTGATAATTCGGCTACGACCAAGCCTTTATCCAGAAGCACTTGAAACCTATATGCAAGTGTCTGCAAAAATTATTGGAAATCCTTCTAGTCTGCATCGATTGGGGGACCAGTCTACCAGAATTTTAGATGCTTCTCGACAGCAGATTGCGGATTTAATTGGTAAGAAAAGCGAAGAAATCTTCTTTACCTCTGGTGGGACTGAAGGGGATAATTGGGTTATCAAAGGTGTGGCTTTTGAAAAAGCGCAGTTTGGTAAACACATTATTGTGTCTGACATTGAGCATCCAGCAGTCAAGGAGTCGGCTCTCTGGCTCAAGACTCAAGGTTTTGAAGTGGATTTTGCACCTGTAAATGAAAAAGGATTTGTAGATGTAGCTGCTTTAGAAAACCTACTTCGTCCTGATACAACTCTAGTCTCTGTTATGGCAGTCAACAATGAAATCGGCTCAATCCAGCCTATTGAAGCTATATCAGAACTATTAGCTGATAAGCCAACGATCTCTTTCACGTTGATGCCGTTCAAGCTTTAGCTAAGATTCCGACAGAAAAGTATTTGACTGACCGAGTGGATTTTGCGACCTTCTCTAGTCATAAATTCCACGGAGTTCGTGGTGTTGGATTTGTCTATATCAAGTCTGGCAAGAAAATTACACCGCTTTTAACTGGTGGTGGCCAAGAGCGTGACTATCGTTCAACAACTGAGAATGTAGCAGGAATTGCAGCAACAGCCAAGGCACTGCGTCTAGCTATGGAAAGATTGGAATTGTTTTCTAACAAAACGAGTCAGATGAAGGAAGTCATCCGTCAGGCTCTTCTCGACTATCCAGATATTTTTGTTTTCTCAGGTGAGGAAGACTTTGCGCCTCATATTCTGACCTTCGGAATTAAGGGAGTTCGTGGGGAAGTCATCGTTCATGCTTTTGAAGACTATGATATTTTCATTTCTACAACATCAGCTTGCTCGTCCAAGGCTGGAAAACCTGCTGGGACGCTGATTGCCATGGGGGTTGAAAAGATAAGGCTCAGTCAGCAGTACGCGTCAGCCCTAGACTCTAGAAAAATGACATGAGTCAAGTTGAGCAATTTTTGACCAAACTAAAATTAATTTACAATCAAACTAGAAAAGTAAGATAGGAGCATTCATGCAGTATTCAGAAATTATGATTCGCTACGGAGAGCTTTCAACCAAGGGTAAAAACCGGATGCGTTTCATCAATAAACTACGTAATAATATCTCAGACGTTTTGTCCATTTATCCTCGAAGTCAAAGTGACAGCAGATCGCGATCGTGCCCATGCTTATCTAAATGGTGCCGACTACACAGCAGCTGCCGAGTCACTCAAGCAAGTTTTCGGGATTCAAAACTTTTTCGCCAGTATACAAGGTTGAAAAATCTGCAGAAGTTCTGAAATCTGCTGTCCAAGAGATTATGAAGGACATCTACAAGGAAGGTATGACCTTAAAATCTCAAGCAAGCGAAGCGACCACAACTTTGAGTTAGACAGTCGAGTTGAACCAAACTCTTGGTGGTGCAGTCTTTGAAGCCATTCCCAATGTATGCCCAGATGAAAAATCCCTGATATCAATCTTCAGGTGGAGATTCGTGAAGAGGTGGCCTACCTTTCTTATGAAACCATTCGAGGAGCTGGTGGTTTACCGGTTGAACTTCAGGGAAAGGCATGCTCATGTTGTCAGGGTGGGATTGACTCACCTGTGGCAGGTTATCTTGCTTTTGAAAACGTGGTGTAGATATCGAGGCTGTTCACTACTAGATCCACCATATACCAGTCCAGGTGCCCTCAAAAAAGCCCAAGATTTGACTCGTAAATTGACTAAATTTGGTGGCAATATCCAGTTTATCGAAGTGCCATTCACGGAGATTCAAGAAGAGATTAAGGCTAAGGCTCCAGAAGCTTATCTCATGACTCTGACTCGCCGCTTTATGATGCGCACTACAGACCGTATCCGTGAAGTGAGAAATGGTTTGAGTCATCATCAATGGTAGAAATCTTGGTCAGGTGGCAAGCCAAACTCGGAGAGTATGCAGGCTATCAATGCGGTGACTAATACACCGATTATCCGTCCAGTTGTAACTATGGATAAGCTAGAAATCATTGACATTGCGCAAGAAATTGATACCTTTGAAATTTCTATCCAGCCGTTTGAAGATTGTTGTACTATTTTTTGCACCCTGATCGTCCGAAGACAAATCCAAAGATTAAGAATGCAGAGCAGTATGAAACACGTATGGATGTCGAAGGTCTGGTTGAACGTGCAGTAGCAGGAATCATGATCACAGAAATTACACCTCAAGCTGAGAAGGATGCAGTTGATGAGCTAATTGACGATCTCCCTAATTAGAAAACCCAGAAGAATAGAGAAAATAAGTAGAAAAAGTTAGCTTTTTGTTCTAAATTTAGACGGAAACTGACTTTTTCTATTTTTAGTGATATAATGATATAAAATTTTTGAATATAGAGAGTTTTCTGACAATGAATCAATCTTATTTTTATCTAAAAATGCGAGAGCATAAATTAGTGGTTCCTTACACAGGTAAGGGCGCCGGGCAGTGTTCTCCTCCCCAAAAACTATGATAAAGACACGGATAGAAGCTACCCAGTTGTGTATTTTCACGATGGACAAAACGTCTTTTATAGTAAGGAATCTTACGTTGGACATTCCTGGAAGATTATCCCAGCCATCAAGCGAAATCCAGATATCAGCCGTATGATTGTTGTGGCTATTGACAATGATGGACTTGGACGGATGAATGAGTATGCGGCATGAAAATTCCCAAGAGTCTAATATTCCCGGTCAACAGTTTGGTGGTAAGAGTCGAGTACGCTGAGTTTGTCATGGAAGTGGTCAAACCCTTTATCGACGAAAACTATCGGACAAAGTCTGATCGCAAGCACACTGCTATGGTTGGATCTTCTCTAGGTGGCAATATTACCCAGTTTATTGGCTTGGAATATCAGGATCAAATTGGATGCTTTGGGAGTTTTCTCATCAGCTAACTGGCTTCACCAAGAGGCCTGATCGCATATGGAGCGAAAAACTATTACTGACCAGCGTGTCTTTATCTGATGTTGGGTACGGAAGAAGCAGACGACACAGACAAGACCCTCATGGCTGGCAATATTAGCAGGCCTATATCGACTCTTCCTTCGCTATTATCGTGATTTTGATAGCGGGAGGGAGTGCAGTTGGAAAATCTCTCTCTCAAGGTTCAGGCTGGAGCCATTCACCATGAAGTGCCATGGTCAGAAAATCTTCCAGCTTGCCTACGCTTTTTGCAGAAAATTGGTAATCAATATAAAGGAGACAGGATATGAACATTGAACATCTTAGCCATCTGGAGTGGTCATCTCTAACCGTGAAATGTATGTTAATCGTTACGGACACGCAGGTATCCCAGTGGTTGTCTTTGCTCCTCAGGTGGTAGCCACAATGAATACTATGATTTTTGGCATGATTGATGCAGTGCATCATTTATCGAGGAAGGTCGAGTGCAATTCTTTACCCTTTCAAGTGTCGATAGTGAGAGCTGGCTAGCAACATGGAAAAATGATCATGACCAAGCTGAGATGCACCGTGCCTATGAACGATATGTGATTGAAGAAGCTATTCCTTTTATCAAGCACAAGACAGGCTGGTTTGACGGTATGATGACAACAGGATGCTCTATGGGAGCCTATCACGCTTTGAATTTCTTCCTCCAACATCCAGATGTCTTTACCAAGGTAATCGCCCTCAGTGGTGTCTACGATGCGCGTTTCTTTGTAGGTGACTACTACAATGATGATGCCATCTATCAAAATTCACCAGTAGATTATATCTGGAATCAAAATGATGGTTGGTTTATTGACCGTTACCGTCAGGCTGAGATTATTGTTGTACTAGGTCTAGGTGCTTGAGGAACAGGATGGCCTGCCTTCTACTACCAAGTTAAAAGAAGCCTTGACCAAAAACAAAATTCCTGCCTGGTTTGCAGAATGGGGGCACGATGTGCCCATGACTGGGAATGAGTGGCGCAAACAAATGCCTTATTTCCTCAGTCATATGAGTCTATAAAAGGAGTTGCTTATGAATTATCTTGTAATTTCACCCTATTACCCACAAAATTTTCAGCAATTTAGTATTGAGTTAGTCAATAAAGGAATCACAGTTCTAGGGATTGGGCAAGAACCCTATGAACAACTAGATGAGCCATTGCGCAATAGCTTGACGGAGTACTTCCGTGTTGATAATCTTGAAAATATTGATGAAGTTAAACGTACAGTTGCCTTTCTCTTTTATAAGCATGGTCCAATTGATCGCATGAGATCACACAATGAATACTGGCTTGAGTTGGATGCTGCTCTCGTGAACAATTTAATGTTTTTGAGTGCCAAACCAGAAGATCTCAAGAAGACCAAGTTCAAGTCTGAGGATGAAAAACTCTTCAAAAAGCTGGAGTTCCAGTTGATGCGAGTGCTGTCATTGAAATAGAAGCAGATGTTGACAAAGCTGTGAAAGAAATCGGTCTTCCCATGATTGCCAAACCTGACAATGGAGTGGGAGCAGCAGCTACCTATAAACTAGAAAGTCAGGAAGATGTGAACAAGTTCAAGCAAGAATGGGACCATTCAACCGTTTATTTCTTTGAAAAATTTATCACCTCTAGTGAAATCTGTACCTTCGATGGTTTGGTAGATAGAGATGGAAATATCGTCTTTCTACGACCTTTGACTATGCACTATACACCGCTTGATCTCATGATTTATAAGATGGACAATTCTACTATGTTCTCAAAGATATGGATCCAAAATTGCGCAAGTATGGTGAGGCTATTGTCAAGGAATTTGGCATGAAAGAACGTTTCTTCCATATCGAGTTCTTCCGTGAGGGTGATGATTATATTGCCATTGAGTACAATAACCGACCAGCAGGTGGCTTCACCATTGATGTTTATAACTATGCCCATTCTTTTGATTTGTACAAGGGCTATGCAGCGATCGTTGCGGGTGAACCATTCCCTTCTTCACAATTCAGAGCCCCTATAGTTGTGGCGACATCACGTCGTGCTAACGCCAACTATGTTTATTCAGAAGAAGACTTGCTCGCCAAATACGGTCAGCAATTCAAGGTCAAAAATCATGCCAGTAGCCTTTTGCTGAGCTACAGGAGACTATCTCTATATGCTAACAACTCCAAGTCGTGAGGAAATGGAGCAGATGATTAAGAACTTTGGTCAGCGTCAAGAATAATCAAATTAGAACTTAACAAACTCTCTTTGTTAAGTCTTTTTTAAAAGCCCTTAAATAAAAAGCGTTTTCCCGCAGTATTCTTTTTAGAATATCTGTTGATAAAAGAAATAAAAATTGATAGAATAGGGATTGTCTAAAAATATTAAGGAGAATCTATCAATGGATTTCACATGGGCTATTAAATATGCCACAGAATTTTTTGGGAACAGCCATCTTGATCGTTTTTGGGAAATGGTGCTGTTGCTAACGTTGAACTTAAAGGTACGAAAGGTCATCAAAGTGGCTGGCTCGTTATCGCTGTTGGTTACGGTATGGGGTTATGATCCCTGCCTTGATGTTTGGTAATGTTTCTGGTAACCACATCAACCCAGCCTTCACTCTTGGTCTAGCAGTTAGCGGACTTTTCCCTTGGGCTCAGGTTGCACCTTACATCATCATGCAAGTTTTGGGAGCAATCTTCGGACAAGCCTTTAGTTGTTGCAACACACCGTCCATACTACTTGAAGACAGAAAATCCAAATAACATCTTGGGAACTTTCTCAACAATTTCAAGTATCGACCACGGTACAAAAGAATCACGCTTCGCTGCAACAGTTAACGGTTTTATCAACGAGTTTGTTGGATCATTCGTTCTTTTCTTTGCAGCACTTGGTTTGACAAAGAACTTCTTTGGAGCTGAAGTTCTCCAATACATGAAACAAATGGCAACTCAAGCTGGTCAAAATGTTGACTTCTCTGACTTGGCAATTAAAGCTCAAACAGCACCACACACAACAGCAGGTGTTGCAGTAGGTCACATGGCACTTGGTTTCTTGGTAATGGCTTTGGTTACTTCACTTGGAGGACCTTCAGGACCTGGTTTGAACCCAGCTCGTGACTTTGGACCACGTCTTCTTCACGCCTTCCTTCCAAAATCAATCCTTGGTCAACACAAGGGTGATTCAAAATGGTGGTATGCTTGGGTACCAGTAGTTGCACTGATTCTTGCAGCGATTGCAGCGGTAGCAATCTTTAAATTCCTTTACCTATAATATTTATAAACTGGGATTTTTCCAGTTTTTCTCTTTTCAAGAAAAACGAATTTTTTTAGATTAGATTCTTAAATCGTCAGACTCATTTTTAAGACTACGTGAAAATATCCCGAAAATATGGTAGAAATAGAGTGTTAAGTAATCGTTGAAAAAGGAAAATTATGCGTAAAAGATTGCACCTGAATTATACAACTATAATAAAGTTTCCTGGTCCTGAGTTTCATTTATCACGGGAGACAAGGTTGAAACTGAAGGGTATCAGCTCTTTCAACTTGGTGGAAAATATCAAGGATGCTTTTGATGCAACGGCTTTTTACTCAGCGTTTTTCAGAAGTCTTTAAACCAAGTTTGATTATATCGTAGGAGACTGGAGCAACGAGCAGTTTGCGCTCTACGAGGATTTTACAAGGATGATCGAACAGAAGAGAAACTCTCGAGAAAAATCAGTCGTTTACAAGACTATCTTTTAGAGTATTGTAGTTATGGTTGTGCCTATTTTGTCTTAGAAAATGAAGCTCCTAAGCGAGCATCATTTGACAAGAAAATACGTAAGAAGGAAGAAGAAACACCTTCTAGAAAAGGAAAGAAACCGGCTCAAACAAAACGAAAACCGAATGCAGATAAGAAAAATAGACGTCGTCAGAAAGACCAGCATTCTCAGAAAGAGGACAAGGGACAACGTCATTTTGTCATTCGTCAGAAGTGAGTAGAGAATAAGGAGAAGAAATGAAACCGTCAATTTATAGTTTAACACGTCAAACCATGCAGGAATGGGTATTGGAGCAGGGAGAAAAGAAATTCCGTGCTGATCAAATCTGGGAATGGCTTTACCGTAAACGTGTGCAGTCATTTGAAGAAATGACTAACCTTTCAAAGGATTTGATTGCTAAGCTTAATGACCAGTTTGTGGTCAATCCCTGAAACAACGTATCGTTCAAGAGTCTGCTGATGGGACAGTTAAATATCTTTTTGAATTGCCGGATGGTATGTTAATTGAGACAGTACTCATGCGTCAACACTATGGTTTGTCAGTCTGTGTGACCACTCAGGTCGGCTGTAATATCGGTTGTACCTTCTGTGCTTCTGGTTTGATTAAGAAACAACGTGACCTCAATAACGGTGAAATCGTAGCGCAAATCATGCTGGTTCAGAAATACTTTGATGAGCGTGGTCAGGACGAACGCGTCAGCCATATCGTTGTCATGGGGATTGGTGAACCCTTTGATAACTACAACAATGTCTTGAATTTCGTTCGTACTATCAATGATGACAAGGGAATGGCCATCGGTGCTCGTCACATTACGGTTTCAACCTCAGGTTTGGCCCATAAAATTCGTGATTTTGCTAATGAAGGTGTTCAGGTCAATCTTGCCGTTTCCCTTCATGCACCTAATAATGAACTGCGCTCAAGTATCATGAAGATTAACCGTGCCTTTCCGATTGAAAAACTCTTTGCTGCTATTGAGTACTACATTGAAACAACCAATCGCCGTGTGACCTTTGAGTATATCATGCTCAATGAAGTTAATGATGGTGTAGAACAAGCCTTGGGAATTGGCTGAATTGCTCAAGAATATCAAGAAATTGTCTTATGTAAACTTGATTCCTTATAACCCAGTTAGTGAGCATGACCAATATAGCCGTAGTCCTAAAGAGCGCGTCCTGGCCTTCTATGATACGCTTAAGAAAAAAGGGGTTAACTGTGTTGTTCGTCAAGAGCACGGAACAGATATTGATGCAGCTTGTGGACAATTGCGTTCCAATACAATGAAACGTGACCGCCAGAAAGCAGTCGCAGCAGTCAATCCTTAATGATGAAGAAGACTTATAATCGTATTTTGGTCTGGGGAGTCATTTTCTATAGTATTTGTATCGTTTACTTTTGCTTTACTCCTCAAGAACATTCTCCCGTGGGGGTGGAAACTCCAGGTATTCAGCATCTTGGACGCCTGGTTTTTCTTTTGACTCCTTTCAATTCTCTCTGGAAACTGGGTGAGGTGAGTGACATAGGACAATTATGTTGGCTTTTTCTACAAAATATCCTCAATGTCTTCTTACTTTTTCCTCTGATTTTCCAACTCCTTTATCTCCTTCCAAATTTGCGTAAGACAAGAAAAGTGATCTTTTTCAGTTTTCTTATAAGCCTAGGAATTGAGTGTACGCAGTTAGTCTTAGATTTTTTCTTTGATTTTAATCGCGTCTTTGAGATTGATGATTTGTGGACCAATACCTTGGGTGGCTATCTGGCTTGGCTCCTCTATAAACAATTACATAAAAACAAGATAAGGAATTAAAATGAGTATTTTAGAAGTTAAAAATCTGAGTCACGGTTTTGGTGACCGTGCAATTTTTGAAGATGTGTCCTTCCGTCTCCTCAAGGGAGAACATATCGGTTTGGTCGGTGCTAATGGTGAAGGGAAATCAACCTTTATGAGCATTGTAACTGGTAAAATGCTGCCAGATGAAGGGAAGGTTGAGTGGTCCAAATATGTGACCGCTGGTTACTTGGATCAGCACTCCGTCCTTGCTGAAGGGCAGTCGGTGCGCGATGTTCTCCGTACGGCCTTTGATGAGCTTTTCAAAGCGGAAGTCCGTATCAATGAGCTCTATATGGAAATGGCTGAAGATGGAGCGGATGTTGATGCTCTCATGGAAGAAGTTGGCGAACTTCAAGACCGTTTAGAGAGTCGTGATTTCTATACCTTAGATGCTAAGATTGACGAAGTAGCGCGTGCCCTTGGTGTCATGGACTTTGGAATGGATACGGATGTAACCTCTTTGTCAGGTGGGCAAAGAACCAAGGTACTTTTGGCTAAACTCCTCCTTGCAAAGCCTGATATCTTGCTGTTGGACGAGCCGACCAACTACTTGGATGCTGAGCATATTGATTGGCTCAAGCGCTATCTCCAAAACTATGAGAATGCTTTTGTCCTTATTTCGCACGATATTCCATTCCTAAATGACGTTATCAATATTGTCTACCATGTGGAAAATCAACAGTTGACACGATACTCTGGTGACTACTACCAGTTCCAAGAAGTCTATGCTATGAAGAAATCTCAGCTAGAGGCTGCCTACGAACGTCAGCAAAAAGAAATTGCGGACCTTAAGGACTTTGTTGCCCGAAACAAAGCGCGTGTTGCAACACGAAACATGGCCATGTCCCGTCAGAAGAAATTGGATAAGATGGATATTATCGAACTGCAAAGTGAGAAACCAAAACCATCCTTTGATTTCAAACCAGCTCGTACGCCAGGGCGCTTTATCTTCCAAGCCAAGGATTTGCAAATTGGTTATGACCGTCCTCTGACCAAGCCTTTAAATCTTACCTTTGAACGCAATCAAAAGGTTGCTATTATCGGGGCAAATGGTATCGGGAAAACAACTCTCTTGAAGAGTCTTTTGGGAATTATCCCGCCAATCGCTGGGGAAGTAGAACGTGGTGACTATCTAGAACTTGGTTATTTTGAGCAAGAAGTAGAAGGTGGCAATCGTCAAACACCACTAGAGGCTGTTTGGAATGCCTTTCCAGCTCTCAACCAAGCAGAAGTTCGTGCAGCCCTTGCCCGTTGTGGTTTGACAACCAAGCATATTGAAAGTCAAATTCAGGTCTTGTCAGGTGGAGAACAAGCCAAGGTTCGTTTCTGTCTCTTGATGAATCGTGAAAACAACGTTTTAGTGCTGGACGAGCCGACCAACCATTTGGATGTGGATGCCAAGGATGAACTCAAACGTGCTCTCAAAGAATACAAGGGATCTATTCTTATGGTCTGCCACGAACCAGACTTCTATGAAGGCTGGATGGACCAAATCTGGGATTTTAATAATCTAACTTAAAAATGAGGATAAAAGAAATACAGTACCGAATGTGGATACTGTATTTTTTGGTTTTTAAGATTTAAAATCGTAGTCTTTCACCACTTCGATGCTGTCGATTGTGATAGCAGTAGTTGGCTTGTCTTTTTCATCTTTTTCGGCTTTAGCAATTTTATCTACAACATCCATACCGTCAATCACTTGACCAAAGACTGGGTGTTTACCATCTAAACTAGGATTTCCCCCTTCTTTATAGGCTTCGATGATTTTCTTTGGATACTTGCTTGTAGGGAGTTTAGCAGAGGTATCTGTAGAGTTTTGGTTGATGAAGAACTGGCTGCCATTGGTGTTTGGTTGACCAGTATTAGCCATAGAAAGAGCACCACGGATGTTATAGAGATAAGGAGTAATCTCGTTTTTGAAACCAGTTCCCTTGTCTTTAGTCTTATCCTTGTCATGCCAGATGGACTGACCACCTGTACCGTCCCCTTTTGGATCTCCAGTTTGAACCATGAAGCCATCGATGACACGGTGGAAGGTAATGCCGTTATAGTAGCCTTCTTTGGCATGAGTGAGGAAGTTTTCAACTGCTAGAGGAGCGAGTTTAGGGAAGAGCTTAATGCGAATATCACCTTGGCTTGTGTGGAGAATCACTTCAGCCTCGTCTTCAGCAACTTCTTTAGATAGTTGTGGGAAATTGGCGTTTTCGTTTGTCAAAGCATCATTTAACTCCTTGGCAGATTGGGCAGCTGCTTTGGAGCTTTCCTCAGCGGCCAAGCTAGAATCTACATAGTCATCACCACGCAAACTACGTTGGATGTTGCTACATCCAGCTAAGGCTACAGTGGATAGTAAAAGAAGGGTTGCTAGTTTTTTCATTCTGTTCCTCTCAAAAATTTATTTCTACCATTGTACCCTAAAAGGGAGTGGATTTCAAATGTTAGTGACAAGACAATTTTAGAGAAAGTCAACCAAAAAGTCGCTTGCTTAGGGGCATCAATGCCATAAGTATACTCAAAGTATTTTGGGAACCAGATCTTAAGAAAGCTCGTAAAGCATCACAATTAGTAAAGGTTAATTCGAAAGAATTACTATATTTTAAAAGAGCACATTTTCAAAGGATTTTTCTTTTGAATTCAATTCCTAATTAATCAATGAACTTAATACTAGGTCTCGAAAAGAATTATGCTTCCTCTTTCTGTCTGAGTTCAAAGAGGTCTTCTACTTTCAGATTAAAAACTTGAGCAATTTTAAGAGCCATTTCCAGCGAAGGGTTGTAACGGTTATTTTCCAAGTGCAGAATTGTCTCGCGTCGCATGCCGATGAGGTCGGCTAACTCCTGCTGAGTCATGCCTGTGGACTCACGAACAGATTTGAGATTAGTAATAATATTGCTTTCTTTGGCCATGTTTATCCTCTACGTTCCAAGATAAGATAGACAACCGCAAAGATGCAAATCAAGACAGCTATGCTAATAAATATCTGTCCAATGTAAAGAGTGAGAGATCCCATATACCCAATGATAACTGCTAGAATCATCAGTGCGCCTAGTATAAAAACAAACATCAAGCTAGCTGCCTTGGCTAAATTAGCATAAAAGCGTTCGTCCGGAGTTTCCTTGACATTTTTTAAAGAGAAAAAACCAAATCCAATCATTTCAATAACGAGGCCAATTCCCAAAATCCATTCTTTAATACCAGAACTCACGCTTGGGGTCGCAACCCAAATCCCTACTGTATAAAAAATACTTGCTGCAAAAAAAAGTATCGTGTAAAGTTTAGCAGACAAGTCAAAAATAGTCTTTACCTTACTTTTCTGACTCTTATGAGGCCATGATTTCATATGTAGCCAGCCCCAAATAGCTACAATCTGACCTAACACTGAAATACCAGCAATAACTAATTTGGGTCCCCAACTAAGATTAGAACCAAATAAAACAGTAAAATCAATAAAGAGATCTACGGCAATCATTGCAATGAGGCCACGCATTTTTTGAATTTTTTTCATGATAGACTCCTTTTTTGTGTTATAAATATATAACACTTAAATTTTATGTTATAAATATATCACATTTAAATTTAGAAAGCAAGAATTTATGTGCCAAGGTGGCAATTATTTGAAAAAAATTTTTTTAATAAAAGCTCCTTGATAGTCAAACAATTAAAGAATTCTTTGAAGCAATGCATCGGATTTGGTTTGGATAGTTTTGTTAATAATATTTGATGATAAAGAATTTTTGGAAAATCTAGATACTGTATGAATCTCTACTTTTTTTCTTAGACTGTTATAAAGTCTGTCAGAATAAGCTTTTATAGGTGTAGAAGTTAATTTTTACAGAACTAAACTATTCCCCTATTTATAATCTATTAATTCATATTTTATAAATTAATTAGTAGATATCATTCTTAAAATCCTTGATATTTCGTTTGGGAGCAGGTTTGGGATTTAGGAGCCAAGTATCCAAATCTCGTTCAGGCGATATGAAGGGCTTGACTTGATGGTCTTTATAAAATGTTTCTAAAATAGTATTCACGGATAGCCTCTTTCAAACATTTATTTCCTACTTCTAACAAATTTCTAAATGGTTTAAAAATTTTATAGTCTGTCAAGTTTTTTTCTTGACACCTGCCAGAAATCTGCTATAATAGAACATGTGCTAAATAGCTCAGCTATTTCACCGAAATAAAAAATAAGAAAAGAGACTTTAAAAATGGCAGTTAAAATCCGTTTGACTCGTATGGGTTCTAAGAAAAAACCTTTCTACCGTATCAACGTAGCAGATTCACGTTCACCACGTGACGGACGTTTCATTGAAACAGTTGGAACTTACAACCCACTTGTTGCTGAAAACCAAGTAACTTTGAAAGAAGACCGCGTTCTTGCATGGTTGGCTGATGGAGCTCAACCTTCAGACACAGTACGTAACATCCTTTCAAAAGAAGGCGTATTGAAAAAATTCCACGATTCTAAATTCTCAAAATAAGTTTAAAGTAGGTTGACAGATGGATACGATTGAAAATCTCATTATTGCGATTGTGAAACCCTTGATTTCACAACCAGATGCCTTAACTATCAAGATTGAAGATACACCAGAATTTTTGGAATATCATTTGGATCTTGATCAAAGCGATGTGGGTCGTGTAATCGGTCGTAAGGGTCGCACTATTTCTGCGATAAGAACGATTGTCTACTCTGTCCCAACTGAAGACAAAAAAGTAAGAATCGTTATTGACGAAAAATAAGAAGGGCGGGACGAATGTCTCGCTTTTTTTGCAAGGAGAAAGAATGAGAGATTTAACAGTTAGACAACTAGAGGAATATTTACTTGACCATTACCGACAATCTAGAACAGAAGAAGGGCTTTTTATTAAGCTAGTAGAAGAAGTTGGAGAAGTTGCTGAGGTTTTAAATGGACGCTCTGGTCGAAAAGAGGGAGTTCAAGATTCGAACGAGGAACTAGCAAAAGAACTGGCTGATATCATTCACTACACTGTCGCAATTGCGGCCATCAACGACATAGATCTAACCAAGACCATTTTTGAAAAAGACAAAAAGGCGGCTATCAAATATCAGCATGAACGAGATTTGGAAGGATTTTTGAAGGGGGACCTCTAAGACGATAAGAAATCAATTTTTTTACTAATAAAGAGGGTATTAGTAAATATAAGAAAGATAAAGCAAGGAAAGTGGCGTATTATACTATCAAAGTGAGGAATCTCCAAGAGGCAGGTAAGCTAGAACTTGTGAGACAAGAACGAGAAAAGCAGGTCAGCATAGCTGCCTCCTTTATAGGCAACGAGAAAGAATTTATCAGCTTGAAAGAGTGATAGAAGGCATAAAATACAAATCCTAGAAATAGCATCTAGGATTCTACTATGCTACAATGGAAAGATAGTCTCAAAAATTCTAATCTATCTATCTTGAGAATAGCTACTTTTAAGGGAGTAATAATCTATGAACGAGAAAACAAAAGCATACCTAGCGGCCTTATCCTTTTCAGCCATCATTGGTTTTTCTTTTTTATTTACTAAGATAGCTTTGGGCTATGCCAGTCCTCTTACAAACTTGGCACATCGCTATACAATCGCTGCTCTGGTATTGGTCATCCTTCATCAAACAAAACTTATCAATGTGAGTTTAAGTAGAAAAGCTATTCTTTCTATTCTGCCGATGAGTATTTTCTATCCACTCCTCTTCTTTATTTTCCAATCCTTTGCTTTACAGTATATATCGTCTTCTGAAGCTGGAATTTTACAGGCTCTTGTCCCGATTTTTACTCTCCTTTTGGCATCGGTCTTTCTCAAAGAAAAGACAAGCTTGCTGCAAAAGTTCTTTTTAATTTTATCTGTAGCAGGAGTAGTTTTCATCTTCCTTAGCAAAGGAGCAAACTTTAGCAAGGAAACTGCTAGCTTGGGATTTCTCTTGATGTTGGGATCTGTTCTCGCTAATGCAATAAACAATATCCTCAGTAAGTCCAAAGGAGGACGCTATCGGGCTATGGATATGACAGCTGTTGTGATATTTGTTGGCTTCGCTACCTTTAATACGCTGAGTCTGACCTCGCACTATCTAGATGGCAACATATTAGCCTACGTTGCACCGCTCGGACAGCTTCCCTTATCTACTTTCCATGCTCTATTTGGGAATTTTAGCCTCTATTGTTACTGGTAGTCTCTCTATCTATGCTATTGTTCGACTTGGAGCATCAACCGTCAGTGTCTTTGGAAATCTTGGAACAGTTTTGACCATTCTAGCCGGAGCTCTTATCCTCCACGAACCAATTTATAGCTACCATGTAATCGGAGCCACTATGATTATTACTGGAATTTTAGGCATGAATCTGATGAAAAAAAAGTAAAGATTGCAGAGCAGTCTTTTTCTTTATCCGATTTATGCAGAAAATTCAAAATTTTTAATGAAACTAAGTTTGGAACACGATGATTTTAATATAGCATGATAAAATAGATAAAAAGAATGATATTAGGATAAAGAGGAGAGAGTGTAATAATGAAGCAAAATGATATTGCTGAAGCTATTGCTTTTTATAATAGAGAACCTGAGATGTTAAAACGTCACCTTATACCAGTCGTAGATTGTGATTTGGTTGTTTATCATCGTCCTGGAAACGCAAATAAAGGCCACATTATTTTTTATCATGGAGCTTGTGGACGTAGTCAGATGTGGGATCACCAGTATGATGCCTTTGAAGGATTTGACCTCTACTTTGTCAATGTTAGAGGACAGGGGGAATCACCTATGAAAGTTGGCCTACCTGACCTGGAAGGCGCTGTTCAAGATGTAGATGCTATTTTGTCCTATTTCCAGCTAGATAAGGTGATATTGGTTGGTCATTCTTGGGGAGGGAATCCACTTCAAGAGTACACCTATCGTCATCCAAATCGAGTTCTAGCCTTGGTCATGGTAGATAGTTGGGGACAGCATCGTTACCTATCAGATAAAGAGAGAAATCGCATAAAATATAGTTTCCTTATGTACAAAACGATTCCTTGGAAGTTGATTGCAGATAAGAACTCAAAGATGTGTACAGATAATCCTATCACAAGAGAATTAGTTAAGACGGCCATTATAGAAACTGGGAGAGATGTTTTTTTGAACCTTGGAATCACAGGTTTTTTGGCTGTCCATGAGATAGAAGGTTATCATGGCAATCCTCCTATGCTATTAGTAAGAGGCGAAAATGATTTTCCCAAACACCTAAAAATGATCTATGATGGGATCATTGCCTTAAATCCCAATGCGCGTCAAGTAACGATTTTAGATAGCAAACACCAACCGATGAATGACCATCCTGAAGAGTTTAATCAGATAATTGGTGAATTCTTTGAAGAAGTAGTAGCTTTGTAAGGTGAGATTTATCCAACTTGAGAAAATCCTTGGAACGTGTTAAAATAAAGGATAGAAATAGACTACAGGAGACAAGATGAACTACTTTAATGTTGGGAAAATCGTCAATACGCAGGGGTTACAGGGTGAGATGCGAGTCTTGTCTGTGACGGATTTTGCAGAAGAACGGTTTAAAAAAGGGGCTGAGCTGGCTTTGTTTGATGAAAAAGATCAGTTTGTCCAAACAGTGACTATTGCTAGCCACCGAAAACAGAAGAACTTTGACATCATTAAATTCAAAGATATGTACCATATCAACGCTATCGAAAAGTACAAAGGATACAGTCTCAAGGTTGCTGAGGAAGATTTGGACGATCTAGATGATGGTGAATTCTACTATCACGAGATTATCGGTTTGGAAGTCTACGAGGGTGATAACTTGGTCGGAACCATCAAGGAAATCCTACAACCAGGTGCTAACGATGTCTGGGTGGTCAAACGGAAAGGCAAGCGTGATTTGTTATTGCCTTATATCCCACCAGTCATTCTCAATGTTGATATTCCGAATAACCGCGTCGATGTGGAAATCTTAGAAGGGTTAGACGATGAAGATTGATATTTTAACCCTCTTTCCAGAGATGTTTTCTCCGCTAGAGCACTCAATCGTTGGAAAGGCTCGTGAAAAAGGTCTCTTGGATATCCAGTATCATAATTTCCGAGAAAATGCTGAAAAGGCCCGTCATGTAGATGATGAGCCCTACGGAGGTGGTCAGGGTATGTTGCTCCGAGCCCAACCTATTTTCGATGCCTTTGATGCTATTGAAAAGAAAAATCCTCGCGTCATTCTCCTAGACCCAGCTGGGAAGCAGTTTGATCAGGCTTATGCTGAGGATTTGGCTCAAGAGGAAGAACTTATCTTTATCTGCGGTCACTATGAGGGCTATGATGAGCGCATTAAGACCTTGGTGACAGATGAGATTTCCTTGGGGGATTATGTCCTTACTGGAGGAGAATTGGCGGCTATGACCATGATTGATGCTACAGTTCGCCTGATTCCAGAAGTAATTGGCAAGGAGTCTAGCCATCAAGATGATAGTTTTTCTTCTGGCCTTCTTGAATATCCTCAGTACACACGTCCCTATGATTATCGAGGTATGGTTGTACCAGATGTATTGATGAGCGGGCACCATGAAAAGATTCGTCAGTGGCGATTGTATGAGAGCTTAAAGAAAACCTACGAGCGCAGACCTGATTTGTTAGAAAATTATCAACTGACAGCAGAAGAAGAAAAAATGTTGGCAGAAATCAAAGAAAACAAAGAATAAAGGAGAAACCTATGCAAGTAATCAAACGTGATGGTGAAATTGCTGAATTTAATCCAGATAAGATTTACCAAGCTATCTTAAAGGCAGCTCAGACTGTCTATGTATTGACAGATGATTTGCGTCAAAACCTTGCACAAGTCACTAAGAAAGTGGTTTTGGACTTGGAGGAAGCCAAGGTAGAACGTGCCACTATCAGCATGATTCAGTCTTTGGTTGAACATCGTTTACTGGGAGCAGGTTACATTACCATCGCAGAACACTACATTTCCTATCGTCTACAACGTGACTTGGAAAGAAGTGGTTATGGAGATCATATCGCGGTTCATTTACATTTTGAACAAAGTTCGTTAAGAAAAAGAGTGGGATGAATCAAACTACATCTCACTCTTTCTTAAATCTATTTTTGGGCAGTTTGGACGGTTGAAGGACAAATCGTATGCGTTGAATATCGCTTATGCGGATAATACGGCTCATATTTTTTTGGCAAAAATTTTTTTCACGATAATTTGCTGGCGATCTGCTGATCGTATTTGATGATGTCACCTGTAAAACTCTGTCTCAGACAAGATAAGGTGAACAGCGGTTTGTTTCGGACTAGCCTCTTCAATAGTGGCTGTCAGGGAGTTACTTTTCAGTCTGGTCAGGTTGAGTCATGTCCATTTAAAAAGTCATGCATTTTATCTAGAACTATGCTGAATTTATGTCTCATATTGGCCTCCCTTCTTTATATCAATATTATATAAAATTTTCCTAAAAATCTACAAGATTTTACGAATAATCAAATGAAAGCTAAAAAAAGGAGAAGACAAATGGCAGAATTTACATTTTTAAAATCGAAGAGCACTTGTTGACTCTTTCTGAAAAACGAAAAAGGTTGGACTAAGGAAATCAATCGTGTCAGCTTTAATGGTAGCTCCAGCAAAGTTTGATATTCGTGCTGGAGTCCTGATCACACAAAAGATGGGGTAAAGGAATCACCTCTCAAACGAGGAGTTCAAAGCGATGGTCGATGCTCTGAAAAAGTCAATAAGCAATCATATGAAACAGACGAAAGGAGGTTGGTCATGACAAATCTCGACCTCCTTTTCTTTTCTTTATTTATGCAAAAGTAGGGCTTTGATTATAAGACGTTGAAGTAGGGACGTCCGATAAAACTAATAGCAAGGATTTACTGCAAGATCAGGAATGATAAAGGAATGACACCCGACAGCCAGAGCTTTTATCAAATGACATACCAGCGAGGAAAGTGGAGGCTGAGGATCCCACCGACAAAAACAAGTGAATCACCCAAGAGATTTGGCTAGGAAAATACGTACAACACCACTATCTGTGTGTAGTTAGATGAGATGCAAGTCCTGCATAGACTAGGTCAAAACCAAAGATAACCAGCGCTTGGTCCTACTAAAACATGAAAACCAGCTCCTCCACCTAGCAAAGACAGGAATACCGATAGCACTCCAGCAAGAGATAGAGACCAACAGAAAGAACGAGCTTCCCTTGGTCTAAAAACAGTAGCAATCGAGTCCGATAGCAAAGTTTTGCAGAGTAAATGGTACTGGTCCAATTGGGATACTGATTTGGGCTAATACTGCAATCAGAGCAGCCCCTACTAGCTGGAATAGCGTAAATGAGGTGCTTTTTCGCAATAGTTAACCTCTTTTGTAATTTATAGTAACTATTATACTGAAAGAGATGATTGTCAACCTGTTTTGGAAATAAAGGTTACAAATTTGTAACAGCCGATTGATAAGTATCAAACCACCATCAATATAGGCTATGCTCGCGTTTCTACCCACAAGCAAGACTTGGGTTTGAGGTACAAGTGGAGGCTCTCAAGCACTGCGACCAGCTCTTTATCGAACGTGAATCTGGTTCAAACAATGCACGTCCAGAACTCGAAAAAGCTTTAAAATGGCTTGTGACCTTTCAAAGGATGGCAAACAGGTCACTTTTACTATCTATAAGTTAGACCGCCTGACTCGCTCCATGTTTAAATTGCTAGAACTGATCGAACGATTTAATGCTTCGGATATTCAGCTAGTCAGTTTACATGAAAAACTGGAAACCGACTCGCTCATTGGTAGGTTACTTTGCGTCATTTTAGGATTTGTGGCAGAAAGTGAACTGGAAAATTTACGATTTCGTACCCGTGAAGGACTTCGAAAAGCCAAGGAAAATGGTGTCAAACTAGGTGCCAAGCGAATGTCAAGAGATAAGGAAGAGAGAATTATTGAGCAGTATTTGGCAGGGGAATCAAGCATCAGAACAATAGCAAAAACAGAACGAATTTCGACCTCAACCATCTATAAAGTCTTGGAACGAAACAAGGTGGCTATCAATCGTAAAAATGTTTCGCAAATTTCTTGCTAAAAACAAGATAAAATGCTACAATGAAAGCGTAAATATGTTTCGATTAACGACCGTTTGACGAAACATTCAAAATAACAATGTGAATATTTCAGAAAATACGAATTTAACAAGGTTTTGAGCCTATGTTAGATTGGTATTTTTTTGTTTTTTAAGTGTATCGTTTAACGGTCCTTAGGCGATACACCAAAACCCTTGTCGCTCAAGTGGTTGAGGAACTGTTCGAAATACTAATATCAAAAATTAGGGCCTTTTGTAGTATTTACACACTTTCAAAAAGTAATCTACATTCCTAAGGAGGAAATTATGAAAACAAATAAACTTGTTAAACTCGGTATCGCAACCTTTGCGGTTGCGGTGTTGAGTGATAATGCCAGCTTTTACAGCTCAGGCAGACACAAATGTAGCAGAACAGCCAAATACAGTTTCTAAAACCAGCTGAAAACAAAGTGATTCAGAAAAACCAGAGGTTAAAGCTGATCTGAAGAAAGTTAATCCTGAATCATGAGACAGAAACAAATCCAGCAGAGTCTCAACCATCTGATGCCCCCTAGAGGGAAGATGCAAACCTTAAAAGAGAAAAACATCTTCCTATCCGATATGTAATCGAACCACATTTTAAACATATAGGTATTGCGGGGAAGTAGAGACCTGCTAAAACGTTGACAGGAACTGTTAACTTTGGTGAAGATTTAACAATTGATGCTCCAACATTTTGAAGGATATAGAGCATGAGCATTTCACCCCAAAATACTGAATAATAGTTATGATAATCTAAATAATTTTTGGGAAGACAGCTGGATCTGAAGTTTATAGAAATAGATGAGAGATCGAGAAGATGGGGAGCATACTCTCACAAAAGAGGGCGATACAATTATAGCACATCGTAGTCTTGAATATGAGACACTTCCGCTAGAGAAGCCTAATAGGAGCGAACGGACTCTTCATATCAGCTGGATTTATACTGGAACTCCTAAAATTATGCCTGATGGTCACACTCCCCACCTCATCGCAGAGGCTCATTCATTGATGATGGAAAACGAAATATAACAGTTACTATTAAGCGTGTGAGAGTTTTACTTTTACCTAAGGGTGAGATAGATGGCTATATTTTGGAAGAGATAACGGATGTTAGACACGAAGAGGGAAGATGGGGAGCAACTACTGGTAATTCTTATAAACCGAGAAACTGTGACCACGAGAAATTCAACTTTTATCACGGGTGTTGTTGACGGTGTAAGTGATCATAGTTTCAGTTAATTATTTTTTATTATCGACCAGCGGGCTATATTGGATATGAAAACCATCTCAACCTACGGAGAAACCAGCACCAAAAAGCGACGAAAATCAAGAGCCCATCAAATATCGTATCGATTATTTCGATGCAGATACGGGAGAGAGGCTATCTCGAGAAATTGGAGTTTTAAACCTCGTGAAACTATCAATATCCATAAAAATATTGACGGCTAGGAGGTAGTTACGAATCGTCGTTGGATGTCTGAGTTATAATGTGGACTACCGGTTAATGGATAGATATTTTGGATCTTCGTCTGGATATCGATATATGTTTCTAGAATATAAGAAAGGTAGATGCGGATGCTAAGCCTTCAGAGACTCCGAAACCAGAAGTAAAACCGGAAACTAAGCTCTTCAGAGACACCAAAAACCGGAGTTAAACCAGAACCAGCATAAAAGATGAAGAAAAGCAGGAGTCGCTCAAATACCGTATCGATTATTTAGATGCAGATGACGGGAGAGATATCTCGAGAATATGGAGTTTTAAAACCTGTGAGAGGACTATTAATATCCATAAAAATATTGATGGCTAGGAGGTGGTTTCTGTATTATAGCTGGATACCGTGTTATAAAAGTGGACTACAGGATAATGAGTAGATATTTTGGTTATCCGAATGAACGTTACATGTTTCTACGTTATAAGAAGGTAAATGCGGATGCCAAACCTTCAGAGACTCTGAAACCAGAAGTTAAGCCGGAAACCAAACCATCAGAGACACCGAAACCAGAAGAAAAACCTGAAACTAAACCTTCTGATACTTCAAAACCAGAAGTAAAAGCCTGAAACTAAACCTTCTGATACTTCAAAAACCAGAAGTAAAACCAGAAACTAAGCCTTCAGATACTTCAAAAACCAGAAGTTAAGCCGGAAACTAAACCATCAGAGACACTGAAACCAGAAGTTAAGCCCGGAAACTACCTCTGATACTTCAAAAACCAGAGTAAAACCGGCACCTAAGCCATCAGAGACACCCAGAAACCAGTTACACCAGCTGTTCCCAGATCAACCACAATCTGCTAAACCAGAGAAACCAGTAACTCCAAGCACTAGCCGAATCCTTGCGAATGAGAATTGGAGTGTTCAAGTACGTGCTTCAGAGGAAACACTCAAAAACGTCAACACATCAAGGTAGAAGAAACTAAGTCAAATTCACTTACGGCGAAAAACTACAAGGCCTACGATGTTCGTCTATACGACGACAAATGGTAAGGCTGTCCAGCCAAATGGCATGGTTCTAGTGAAGCCTTTCTGCAGAAAAGCCAGTTGAAAATGTCTACTATGTTTCTCCAGATGACGCTTTGACAAAGCATTAGACTTCAAGCAAGATGCGGATAAGGTAACTCTCGAAACCAATCACTTTAGTATCTATGCTATGACTTTCAAAAATATGTCAGTAAATCACAATGGCGGTAGCATCCAAACGCCAGTTGCAGGTAGTGAAAACCCAACAACCCCTACACAAAACAGCAATGGTGCAGATGGGACACAACCACAATCCAAACCATTGAAAAATAAGGGAGAAGGTGGAGAGAAAACAAGAAAAACTTTACCCAATACTGGTGAAAATAGCTCAATTCTCACTATCACTATTTGGAGTATTGACTCTAAATGCTGGATTGTTTAGCTATCGCAAGAAAGAAAAATAATCTCAACTTATAGTCTATCAACTAAACAAGCTCCTCGATTGAGGGGCTTTTTTTGAAAAACAGTGTATAATGTGAAAGTTTCAAGGTTCTCCACTGTATTATTCCTTTTAAAAATATCCGAGTTTCCCTCAGACCTTATATACCTTATACAATCATCAAGATATCTTATGTCGTTTATGCAAAATAAAAGAGACTGAGATAGTCTCAAAACTAAAACAAACTATATCGGTAATTTAAAAAGTACCCTTATAGAGCTTGGCTACCATATGGTGAATAAACCTTTAGGAATCCTGATGGGAAAGAGTTTCTTAATTTTCTCTAGTAGAAGAAAAAGATTGAAGAAAAATGGTCCTAAATAGGCTTTTTCTTCAATCTGAATGACCAAGATGGTCTCTTTTGTATTAACGCATGGTCACAAATTCTTCAGAGCCTGTTGGATGAATAGCGACTGTAGCATCAAAGTCGTCTTTTGTAGCTCCCATCTTGATAGCAACTGCGAAACCTTGAATCATTTCATCAACGCCGTAGCCGATTCCATGAAGGCCCACTACCTTTCGTCTGCACTAGCTGTAACTCAGCTTGAAGCGGCTTCTGACGGTGGCATAGTGACTCGCAGAATACATAGAAGCAAATTTTGAAGTATAAACTTTAATGTTTTCTTGTCCATACTCTTTGATAGCTTCTCTCAGTTAGACCGACAGTTCCGATTGCTGGGTGAGAGAAGACACAGTTGGAATAGTAGTGTAGTCCATTTTAGCATTGGTTTTACCGTTGAAAAAGTCTTTCGGATAGGGTACGACCAGCCTTGATAGCAACAGGAGTTAGTTCTTTCTACCTGTGACATCTCCAAGAGCGTAGATACCATCAACGATAGTGTTTTGATATTCATCAACCCGGATAGCATACGTTCATTGAGGGTAACACCCAGCTTTTTCAAGTTGAAGTCCTTCAACGTTTGGACGGCGACCAGTTGCCCAGATAACCTGACTGGCAGTGTAGCTGCTACCATCTTCAAAATATGAATGGTAATGCCTTGCTCAGATTTTTCAAGTTTAGCTGGAATCTTATGGGTGTGGAGGTTTAATCCAGTATTTTCCATTTCTTGAACCAAGCTCTCAACAATATAGCTATCAAATCCACGAAGTGGACGCTCACGACGGACGAATAAATCAGTCTGTACACCAAGGGTATGGAGCACGCCAGCTAATTCGACAGCAATGTAACCAGCACCTAAAAATGGCTACAGATTTAGGTAATTCTTCCGAGCAAAGACATCATCAGAACTACCACCTAGTTCAGCACCGAATGGCAGGGATATGAGGATGGGCCCCAGTTGCAATCACGATGTGCTTAGCACGGATCAACTCACCATTGACACTGACTGTAGCGAGCATCAACGAACTCGGCGCGTCCTTCAATCAAATCAACTCCGTTACGCTTAAAGCTTCCACCATAAGAAGAGCGAGCACGATCAATATAGGCTTCACGATTTTTACGAAGCCTTGCATAATCAAATTCATTACCGTTACTGATAAATCCGTAATCTGGTCCATATTTGTGGATACTCTCTGCGATTTGAGCTCCGTACCACTAATTTTCTTAGGAACACAGCCTCAAATTTACACAAGTTCCACCTAATTTCTTTTTCCTCAATAACTGCAGCTTTAGTACCATGCTCACCAGCACGATTCATGGTAGCAATACCTCCGCTACCTCCACCGATAGCGATAATATCATATTCTCTCATGAAAGCTCCTTTACTTGTTTTCTAGTCATATTCTATCTGGGAGTCATGCTAAAAAATCTGCACGCTTTAAAAATTTTTGAGAAAATGCTTGCAAAAATAAAAAGAAAGTGTATTATATAACTAATACAACAATAAAAGGATCTTACAAAATAAATTTGGATTGTTAGAAATAAATTGTCCATTTTTGGGACTTGTGCTATAATCTTAATATATATTTTGTAAAGAAGGAGTTCTATGAAAAAGAAAGAAAAACAGCCAAGAAATGGCCTTTTATATACCGCTATTGGGGTTGCAACAGCCCTCGTAATTGGTGCTGGAGCTATTCTCCTATTTAGACAACCAAACAAAAATGCAACAATTGACGAACCTGCTAAAATTGCTGTAGCAAAAGAGGGAACGGTTGCTTCATCGGTTCTTCTGTCAGGTAGTATAACTGCTCAAAAAGAACAATATGTTTATTTTGATGGTAGCAAGGGAGATTTGGATGAGGTTCTAGTTTCAGTTGGTGACAAGGTCAGCGAAGGACAGGCTCTCGTCAAGTATAGTAGCACAGAAGCTCAGGCTGCCTATGATGCTGCCAGTCGTGCAGTTGCTAAAGCTGACCGTCATATCAATGAATTGAATGAGGCTCGAAATACTGCTGCAGCAACACCTGTGCTTCCTCAAGCAGGGATTGAAGGCGCTACGGACCAAGCCCAAGCGCAATCTTCTACATCAGCTACAGCTTCTATTGATTCACAAATCAGTGATGCCCGTGATGTTCGTGCAGACGCAGTGGCACAACTTGAAAAAGCCCAGGCTCAGTTGGATGCTGCTACAGTTTTGAGTACTGTAGAAGGTACAGTTGTTGAAGTCAATCGCAATGTTTCAAAATCTCCAACAGGAAATAGCCAAGTCTTGGTGCATATCGTTAGTAACGACAATTTGCAGGTCAAGGGCGAGCTTTCTGAGTACAACCTTGCCAATCTTTCTGTAGGCCAAGAAGTTACCTTTACTTCAAAGGTTTACCCAGATAAAACTTGGAATGGTAAGATTAGCTATATTTCAAATTATCCAAAGAACAGTAGTGAAGCAAGCAGTAGCTTAGCTGGTTCAAACACAGGTTCTAAATATCCGTATACCATCGATGTTACAGGGGAAATTGGAGATTTGAAGCAAGGATTTACTGTTAGTGTTGAAGTCAAGAATAAGAGCAAGGCCTTGATCGTTCCAATTTCGAGTGTAGTTATGGAAGAAGACAAAAACTATGTTTGGATTCTTGATGAAAATCAAAAGGCCAAAAAAGTTGAAGTTGGATTGGGCAGTGCGGACGCAGAAAACCAAGAAATCACATCTGGTTTGACAGATGGAGCAAAAAGTCATCAGTAATCCGACAGCTTCCTTAGAAGAAGGGAAAGAGGTGAAGACTGATGAAGCAACTAATTAGCCTCAAAAATATCTGCCGTAGCTATCGAAATGGTGACCAAGAACTTCAAGTCCTTAAAAACATTAACCTAGAAGTTCAAGAGGGAGAATTTGTAGCTATCATGGGACCATCAGGTTCAGGTAAGTCAACCCTCATGAACACCATTGGGATGTTGGATACTCCTACAAGTGGTCAGTATTTTCTAGATGGCAAAGAAGTAGCTGGTCTGGGTGAAAAACAATTAGCCAAGGTTCGAAAATCAAGAAATCGGATTTGTCTTTCAACAATTCTTTCTCTTGTCTAAAATGAATGCCCTCCAAAATGTGGAACTTCCTCTGATTTATGCAGGAGTTGGTGCTTCAAAACGTCGCAAATTAGCAGAAGAGTATCTGGAAAGAGTTGAGTTGACTGAGCGTAGCCATCATTTACCTTCGGAGCTGTCAGGTGGTCAGAAGCAAAGGGTTGCCATTGCGCGTGCTTTGGTCAATAACCCCTTCTATCATCTTGGCAGATGAACCAACTGGAGCTCTTGATACTAAGACTGGAAATCAAATCATGCAACTCTTGGTTGAATTAAACAAAGAAGGAAAAACCATCATTATGGTTACGCATGAGCCTGAAATTGCTGCCTACGCCAAAAGACAAATTGTCATTCGTGACGGTATCATTTCGTCTGATAGTGCCCAAGAAAAGGAGGAAAACTAAGATGCAGAATCTGAAGTTGCCTTTTCATCCATTATGGCCCACAAGATGCGTTCTTTCTTAACCATGATTGGTATCATTATCGGCGTATCATCCGTTGTCGTCATCATGGCCTTGGGAGATTCCATGTCTCGTCAGGTCAATAAAAACATGACCAAGTCTCAGAAAGACATTCATGTCTTTTTCTCACCTACAAAGAGTAAGGACGGTTCCTTTACCCAGAAGCAATCTGCTCTAACCCTGTCTGGTAAAGAGGAAGATGTTTTTGTTGAACCACCAAAAACCACAAGAAGCTTGGGTTAAGGAAGCTAATGCTCAAGGGAGTGGATAGTTACTATGTGACCAACTCAGCCAATGTGACCTTGACCTATAAGGATAAAAAGGTGGAACACGCTAACATGACTGGTGGGAATGTCACTTATATGGATGCAGTCGAAAATGAAATCATTGCAGGCCGTAGTTTAAGACCACAAGATTATAAGGATTTCGCTAGTGTTATCATTTTAGATGAAGAACTTGCCAATAGTCTCTTTGGTTCAGCTCAAAGTGCTCTTAACCAGCTTGTTGAAGTAAATGAAATCAGTTATCGTGTTATTGGTGTTTATGCAAGTAAGGAAGCTAAGGCTGCAAAAACCTTTGGGATTGGAGGACTACCAATCACGACCAATATTTCTCTGGCAGCCAATTTTAACACAGACGAAATTTCTGATATTGTTTTTCGTGTTAACGATACGACCTTAACTCAGACTTTAGGACCAGAATTGGCTAGAAGGATGACAGAGATTGCAGGTCTCCAACAAGGGGAGTATCAGGTAGGGGATGCATCTGCCGCCTTCCAAGAAGTGCAACAGATGTTCGGCTTTGTAACAACTGTCATTAGTGCTATTGCTGGTATTTCCCTCTTTGTTGGTGGTACCGGTGCTATGAACATTATGCTTGTTTCGGTGACAGAGCGTACCCGTGAGATTGGTCTACGAAAAGCACTAGGAGCAACTCGGGGTAATATCCTAGTTCAGTTCTTGATTGAATCCATGATTTTGACCATGTTAGGAGGGTTCATTGGTCTTGTGCTGGCTGCAGGGGTGACTATGCTTGCAGGTGTCCTTCTTCAAAACATGATTGCAGGAATCGAAGTTGGCGTATCCATCCCAATCGCTCTCTTTAGTTTAGCTGTCTCGGCTGGCATCAGTATGATATTCGGTGTTCTACCCAGCCAATAAGGCTTCTAAACTTGATCCGATTGAAGCTCTTCGCTATGAATAAGATAATCAAGATGAAAAACAAGATGGACATTAGTCTGTCTTGTTTTTGTATGGATTTCCTTATCGAAAATCATCAAAATATGATATAATGAAGTGTTAGAAAAACAGGTTTCATTTGCCTGGAAAGGAAAAATTATGTCTGAAAAGAATTTTTATATTACAACCCGATTTACTATCCATCTGGTAAAACTTTCATATCGGTTCTGCCTACACAACTATCATATGTGATGTCCTAGCTCGTTACAAACGCCTGATGGGCTACGATGTCTTTTTATCTGACAGGTCTTGATGAGCATGGCCAAAAAGATTCAGCAAAAAGCGGAAGAAGCTGGCATCACACCTCAAGCCTATGTTGACGGTATGGCAGTTGGAGTTAAAGAACTCTGGCAATTACTCGATATCTCATATGATAAATTTATCCGTACCACAGATGATTACCATGAAAAGTAGTAGCACAAGTTTTTGAACGCTTGCTTGCTCAAGATGACATCTACCTAGGTGAATATTCTGGCTGGTACTCAGTATCCGATGAGGAATTCTTTACAGAAAGCCAACTTGCGGAAGTTTTCCGTGATGAAGCTGGAAATGTGACGGGTGGTATCGCTCCATCAGGTCACGAGGTTGAATGGGTTTCAGAAGAGTCTTATTTCCTTCGCCTCAGCAAATACCAAGACCGCTTGGTCGAATTTTTCAAATCACATCCTGACTTCATCACTCCAGATGGCCGTCTCAATGAAATGTTGCGTAACTTCATTGAGCCAGGTTTGGAAGACTTAGCAGTATCTCGTACAACCTTTACCTGGGTGTACCAGTCCCATCAAATCCGAAACACGTTGTCTACGTTTGGATCGATGCCCTTCTTAACTATGCGACAGCTCTTGGTTACGGTCAAGATGAACATGGCAACTTTGACAAGTTCTGGAACGGAACAGTCTTCCACATGGTTGGGAAAGACATCCTTCGTTTCCACTCCATCTACTGGCCAATCCTTCTTATGATGTTGGATATCAAATTGCCAGATCGTCTGATTGCCCACGGTTGGTTTGTCATGAAAGATGGCAAGATGTCCAAGTCTAAAGGGAAATGTCGTTTACCCTGAAATGTTGGTAGAGCGCTATGGTCTCGATCCACTTCGTTACTACCTCATGCGTAGCCTTCCAGTTGGTTCAGACGGAACCTTCACTCCAGAGGACTATGTAGGTCGTATCAACTATGAATTGGCAAACGACCTTGGAAACCTCCTCAACCGTACGGTTTCAATGATTAACAAGTACTTTGATGGTCAAATCCCTGCCTATGTAGAAGGTGTAACAGACTTTGACAATGAACTTGCTCAAGTGGCAGAACAATCAATCGCTGACTACAATACCTACATGGAAGCAGTTGACTATCCACGTGCACTTGAAGCAGTCTGGACTCTCATCTCACGTACTAATAAATACATCGACGAGACAGCTCCATGGGTACTGGCTAAGGACGAAGCGCATCGTGACCAATTGGCAAGTGTGATGAGCCACTTGGCAGCTAGCCTTCGTGTCGTAGCTCACTTGATTGAGCCATTTATGATGGAAACCAGTCGTGCAGTCTTGACTCAACTTGGACTAGCAGAAGTTTCTAGCCTTGAAAACTTGAGCTTGACTGATTTCCCTGCAGGTGTAACAGTAGTTGCTAAAGGAACACCAATCTTCCCACGTCTGGATATGGAAGAAGAAATCGCCTATATCAAGGAACAAATGGAAGGCAACAAGCCAGTAGTTGAAAAAGAGTGGAACCCAGATGAAGTCGAACTCAAACTCAACAAGGAAGAAATCAAGTTTGAAGACTTTGACAAGGTTGAAATTCGTGTTGCTGAAGTAAAAGAAGTGTCTAAAGTAGAAGGTTCTGATAAGTTGCTTCAATTCCGCCTTGATGCTGGAGATGGTGAAGATCGTCAAATCCTTTCTGGTATTGCGAAATACTATCCAAACGAACAAGAATTGGTCGGCAAGAAAGTCCAAATCGTTGCCAACCTCAAACCACGTAAAATGATGAAAAAATATGTCAGCCAAGGGATGATTCTCTCAGCTGAACATGATGGCAAATTAACCCTTCTAACAGTTGATCCAGCTGTACCAAACGGAAGTATGATTGGATAAGATTAAAGAACCAGTTTGAGCTGGTTCTTTTCTTTGGTGAGATAGCAGTTGATAAAAGTGTCATTCTGCTTTATAATGAAGAAAAACGGAGGAAATTGCCATGAAATACATTCCATTTGGTCAAGAGAAAAGAGAACTGTCAGAAATTGTCCTAGGAATGATGCGAATCAGTGACAAATCGGTTAAAGAGGTTGAGGAGTTGGTTGAAACAGCCCTATCTGTAGGAATCAATGCCTTTGACTTGGCAGATATCTACGGTGGAGGTCGTTGCGAAGAATTAGGTCAAAGTGTTAAACACTCGTCCTGACCTGCGAGAAAAGATGTGGATCCAGTCCAAGTGTGGCATTCGCATAGAAGAATTTACCTATTTTTGATTTTTTCAAAAGATTATATTTTAGAATCAGTAGACGGGGTTCTAAAAGATTGCAGGTTGATTATCTAGATAGCTTTGCTTCTCCATCGTCCAGATGCTTTGATGGAAGCTGATCAAGTGGCTCAAAGCCTTTGAAATTCTACACAAACTCAGGTAAAGTTCGAGACTTCGGTGTGTCAATCAAAATCCTATGATGATGGAATTACTGAAGAAAGAGGTCAAACAACCTTATCTATCAATCAATTACAACTAAAGTGTAGCTTTCACGCCGTGGATTTGAATCAGGTTTCCATGTCAATATGGAAGGTGACAAGGCAGCTTTGCGTGATGGTAGCGTCTTTGAATACTGCAAATTAAACGACATGGTTATTCAGGCCTGGTCAGTCCTGCAGTTCGGATATTTCAAAGGGAATTTTGTCGGCAATGAGAAGTTCCAACAACTAAACCAAGTCCTAAATCGATTAGCCTTAAAATACGGTGTGAGCCCATCAGCTATTGCTATCGCTTGGGTGTTACGCTATCCAGCTAAGATGCAGGCCATTGTTGGCACAACCAATCCAAAACATTTGATAGAAGCAAGCCAAGCAAGTCATGTCAACCTAACTCGAAAAGAATGGTATGAGATTTACCTAGCAGCAGGGAATGATTTGCCGTAAGGTGAATTGCATTTCAAAAATCACAGTCAAAAAGCCGTTGGAAAACGGTTTTTTCATTATTTATAATTTACCTTGATAGTTTTTAAGCAATATAGTAAAATGAGGGAAATAATTTATATCTACTGGAGATTAGTATGAAAGAAAAACACTCCATATGTTTTGGGGTTATTTCTCTCTTAATGAGTTTAGTTTTATTTCTTTTATATAAGAATCATAGAGAGAGTGATAACTAGAAAAATACAATCAAATACTGATAAAATAATAAGTTCAGACTTTTAGATTTATCGGGAGATTGATGTCTTCTACAGGTGAGAAAGCTATTGTTGCTAAGAATGATCAAAAATGGAGAATTTCATATAATACAGACGAAGGCAATGTATTTGGAGATTTTTCTACTGGGATTGGAAAAGAAGATGGCAACAATAGGTCTTCTGTTACAGAATTTAATAAGTCAGACGGAAATAAGGATTTTTAAAAATATCTATTTCAGTTAATAATGTAGATGATTCGTCTAAAATTTTAAGGGTAATCACCTTTATCTGATGGAAATAAGAATCATGAAATGGTATTTGCTAGTAGTAGTGATTATTTTTAAAAATAGTAAGGATAATATTCTTCAAGGAGATTTAAGTGCTTTTTGAAGGGATTTATTCTAATGATTATTTGGAAAAAGCAATAGCGGAATCTCAAATTCACTTTGTATGGGTATAAACCTGAAGATTATCTTTAAGGATAATACTTCGGTCTTTCCAAGATTATCTTATCAAGATGGATATGGATCTTTTGGAGTGGTTCTACTCATTCTCAATTCACGTTAGATAAAAGTAAAATACCGAAGAAAACCAATGGTTATTATGAAGTTTACTTTGTAGGAATAATAGAATGCCATTATTGGGCAAGAATTGGTGTTAACTTTTATCCTGCTAATGAAACTGGACCAGATAATGATAAAACTCAGAGAACAGAATTCTTTATGGGAAAAAGTTATCTTAGACCTTATAGAGTGAGTTAGTGGAAAACTATCCATATACTTCACTTTCAGAAGTTGATTTTAGATATTGAAGCGATTGAAAATGGTGATATTTCAACACTTGTTGGAATATGAATGGTCGTGAAATGAATTGATGATTAATTCTGATGGAACAACCGGGATGGAAATAGTATTAAAGTAATTAAAGATTCATCTAAAATAAGTAGTGTTCCATATGTCAGTTTACAGAGTGGTCACACAAGTGCTGCTATCGGATTGTTTAAAAATTGGATTTAAAAATCCTATGGGTGACTCAATCTGATAGTTTCAAGACCACGCTTAATTATTACTCAATCAGCCGGGAATTATAAAGCTGAATCTTATATTTTTACAGAGTTGAAATAAATGATAGTCCATAGAAAGATAAATAATCAACAGTCAAAAAGCCGTTGAAAAACGGTTTTTGTTATAATGAAAATTAAGATTTCATAGATAACAAAGGAGAAAAACATGACATTTGAAGAAATTCTGAAAAGTGTCTAGGAATGGCTTTTAAATAGGAGTTTATAGAGCTTTTATTTTTGTGGACTTTTTGAAAAACATAGTCACAAATGACCTTTAATATTCTCCCAAAGTCCACAAAAAGGGAGTAAAAAGACCTAAAATAGGTCAATAATTTACGAGTTCAGCAGGCAAGAACTAGCGTAGTCACCAGCTACGCTTTTTTAGTTGTTTTTGCTTATCTGATAGGTTTATTATACCAAAAAAAGGAGTGTGTGACCTCACGGTCTAACTCTCCCTAATCGGATAGACTATGCAAGCCTCAAGCTGTGAATATATTATACCATGTTTATCACGCGCATTGGTTGTTTTAGCTAGCGAAAAGGTGAGATAGCTAAAAGCGCGTGGTTATCAATTTTGTTGATCTTAACAAGTCATTTTCAAGCGAATATCACGCGCAAAACTACTATATTTTTACTGCTTCTTGGTGCTATAGCTCTTCCTTTTCTATTTCCTCTCTGTTTATTCTAGCTAAAAGATTATAATAAGGGTGTCCTGCTGGAATAACAGGGGGATTTTTAGTAAATTCTTCTTGTGTTAAGGTTGTTTCTTTGTCTAATATTGTACCGTCTGCTAGTTTGGTACCTTTAGGGACAATATGGGATATTGTTGGGTTCCATTTTTCTTTAACTTTTGCCATGTTAAATACTCCTTTATGGTAAAAACAGAACCGTCCCACCTCCTACCGCAGTACGAACTGTTTCAAGGGGAGATGGAAAAGCTCTGTTTATAAGTCAATTATATCATAGTTAATTATTAAGCATGGATTTTTTTATCAGCAATAGCGTCTGTTAGGGTCTGTGAGAAGTTCAACCCTAGGTCACGCCCTAATGTATCTGCCCAACGTGGAATGGTTAGGGTTTTTTTAACAGGCTCTTGACTGCCTAGATATTCTGCAACGTCAACCATAACCATAGAGATAAAAAGATTTACTAGGATCATAGACTAGATCTATGTCCTCATCATCCTGGAAAGGGTTGTTAGTAGCCAAAGATAAAGCGTTAATAGGAGTAGGGGTAGGAATTTCTCGCCCATTCTCGATATAATCAGCTAGGTTAATACCGAGCCAATCGCTGGCCATTGCCATAGCGTCTGCCATATCCTCCCCTTGAGTTGCTGAATGTTCAAAATCTGGGAAAGTTACAAAGTAAGGGGCGTTAGCTCCGTCTGTATCGTCATAATAAAATAAAGCTGGATAAGTGACAAGCATAGTTTACCTCCAAAATCAAAGACAAGCGGGGGACTGCCTTTATTACAGTCCTGCTTGCTTTCTTATCCCTCTTTCAGTGTACTTATTCAGTTCACCATGAGGGACTGTGATAGGTCTTTCCCCTTCTTTCTCCATTTTAACGTGGGAGCCTTTACCGCCTTTGGTTTTTATCCAACCATGAGCCGTAAGGAGTTTGACCATCTCTTTTTGTGTCATAGGCATAGCGCTTTTACCTCCTGACAGTATTATTATAACACGTATTACACGTACTGTAAAGGGATAATACTTATTATCTCTCAAATCACAAAAGCCCCCAGATTGGTTGCTAAGGGCTTGTAGTTTATCCATGGTGTTTTGTTGTCCAGTACGAAACAAAGCAAAATAAGGGGCAAATATGAAGCCTAGGGCTCCCTATATGCACTAGTCTATGTGGTAAGGTTAAATCAATCCCCATTTACCATACCAGCTAAGTGTTCTATAGCTTTTTGCCTTATAAGGTATACTGCAGTCTTTGATTTTCCTATTTCTTCGGCTACTTCCAAAGCTACGAGATCATTCAAGTAAAAAAGTCTTAAAACAGAACGCTCAAGCGGATTGTCCAGTTTATCAATTAGCCCCGATATTGCCATTCTCTCCTCAGTAAGGCGCTCAATTCTCTGGAGTGTATCCTCTTTTAGCTTCAGAACACTTATAAGATTGTTCTCTGTCTTGTTCTCTCTGCTCGTTTGTACCTTGCTATGGCTTAGTGTTGGCTTTTTGATAATACCACCTTCCAGTGCTTCCAATTCCAAATATAAGCCTTTGATCTCCTTGCTTATCCACTTAACGCCCTCTAGTTTTTCTTTTACCTGCTCTGGTGTCATGCCTTGGCCTCCTGTATGGTATAATTTTATTGTGTTAATTATAGCTGAGGTGGTAAGCTCTTGGCTTTTTTTGCTATTTTCTCTATGTTCGCTCTAGCTTCAAGCTATGTAATCTTCTCTGTTCGTTCTCTATTCAAGAGCTATTTTCTCGGCGTTCGCTCGGAGTTCAAGTACATGTACCCTTGTATTTTGAGCATATCTTTTTTGCCACAATCTCACCTTTTCTAACCCTCGGAAAACCTCGTTGTCTTACCAAAACCTAAGTATTTCCTGTTTCCTTTTCCTAAACGAATAATTTTTTTATCAAAACACGCGCTCCCTTTATCGCACTCTTTTTTTGGAGCGCTCTACTTACTTAAATCCTTGATATATCTAGCTTTTTTAACATTTAAACCGTCTAATATGTAGTATTTGTTTGTTTTGTAAATTGCACCCTACTACAAATTATCTCAGGGATCTCAAACCATTCAACCAAAAGCTATCCCCTTTTCTGGTGTAGTTAACAAACTTTTGATAATGCTTGTAATATCGTTTCTGTTTCATGTATTTTGGTCTTTCAGGAAAACTATCAAACATATATCCGCCACGTTTTGGACTCCAACCTGGTTCTACCTTTCTAGCTTCCCTAAGCGCAAGCTCCCAATAATACTGACAATCTGTTTTACTTCGGTTCAGTGTTGACTTGTGTATTTTCTGGCATGATCCACAACCATATTGAAACAGTCTCTTATAGAGTTTTCTGCATCGATTACCACAAATAGGACAGAGAAAGAAGTAGCGATTACCTCCCTTAGTTCCTGGTATACTTGCTAAATCAAAATGATTACTTCAAAGGTGATATACAGACTATCTAGGTCTATTTCCAGTTTTCTACCGTTCAACTCAGCTATACCATGACTGATATTCTTGTTTTTCATTGGTTTTATAAATGTCTCTATGGTTATTGATTTTATAACTTCCATTCTCTCAAAATACCCCTATATGGAAAAACCCAAATCGATTGGGTTAGTAGTAATGAAATCACAAAAAGAGGCAAAGCCCCTTTGCTACTATTCTTCACTGAGTAAGCCACTTACTACCACATCACGGACAAACTGAGCTTGTTTTTCTTTGGGCAGTTGCAAAGCTTCAAGTAAAGACTCCAGAACTTGCTTGTCAGTTCCTGCAATCAACTTCTTAATGATATTCTGGAACTGTCCTTCCAAATACTCGCAAAAATGTATCCGCTGTGCTTGTGTTGGCTTCACTGGTACTGGTGAACTATCTGTAATCAGCAAGAAGCAGGCTTCCGCGATTTGGGCGAATAACTTTGCACGCGCTTCAGGGTGTCTGTATAACTCATAGGCATTTATGCTGGTGTCTTCTGTCCGGAGCTTCTCACCTAGTTCAATCAGTTTAGGCGTATCTTCAAGACATACTGGTGTTGCATCCGCCATAAAATCGTCACGTTTGCGATTGAGTTCCTCCAGTTCCTGATCTGCCTGTTCAAAGTATTCTGGTTCTATCATGGGATTCCTCCTTTCTTTATTTGGTTAAAAATTACGCTTCATCCTCTTGTCTTTGATGTCTGTCATGTTGTATACATTCCCCTCTGATCGTTTGCCAATTCGACTGACTAGCTTGTCATTATAAATTCTGGCCAACTCTTTTCCGTTGTGGTTGGTATTGATGATAGTTGTTTCCCGCTTATCAAAAATCTTGAAAAGAAAGGTCTGTACCCAGTTATTAGCCTCATCTTTTCGGCTATTCATAACGCTTTCTGTACCTAAATCGTCAATAAAGAGATAGTCAACCTCAGTCAGCAGCTTCAAGGCGTCATACTCTGTAAAATCACTCTGCCTATACTGCCAGCCTGACTGGATGCGCGTGACGATTTCAGCAATGCTGACAAAGAGGACGCTCTTAGGGTCATTCTTAGCCTTATAGCCTTCGTTGATGGCTTTTGGCCATGGAATAGCATAAATGACTTTTACCAGTGCCTGGTTTGCCCATAATCAGCGTGTTTCCTGTCATGCCGTTTAGGTACTGCTTAGCCTGCTTGATAGCAAACTCCTTGGCCTCGTGTTCCTCTTTTGTATCGGCTTTGAAAGTGTTAAAAGAGGCCTCTCTCAGCTCATTTGACACCGTACTTTCACGCGCTAGCATGTCATAGGTTGAAGAGTCCAGATTATGCCCTTAGGGCTTTTTCTACGCCCTCTAGCTCTGTCTGTTTAATGTTCTCCCTAGTACATTCCATGCAGTAGGGTGATATATAACCATCTGGTTTTTTGAATTGTACTAGGTTAATCTGATGAATTGGGCAAAGTTTATCAGTCACTTTTATTTTTTCGTTAAGCTGGTCTGTATTCAGTAATTCCATTGATTCTCCTCTCCGTCAGTAGATAAACGGGTCTTGAATATCGTCATCAGACTGACCTTGTTTCTTTTGCTGAAATAGTCTCTGTTCATCTTCGACTTGTACCATGGTTCTAATACCATTCTGTCGCCAGTGCTTGAGTATTGAATTGATATAGCTAAAAGATCGCTTGCCGTTATCTGCAGCCTTGTCTATGGCAGTCTTGATAACCTCTAGCTCTATACCGTCAAGAGTAAGATAGTCAGTCAGTATTTGATATTGTTGCCCATCCATAACCCCTATACGATTTTGGTAATAGTTAGAGATTTCAGCAGTAGGAGCAGAAGAAGTCTCATCTCTTCTTCTATCTCTATCTCTTTCTATCTCTATCTCTGTCTTACATGTAGTTAACAATGTAAAATTATCGGATGACATTGTAAGGCCTTCTTTGTTTTCTCGTTGCTGTTTCCGATATTCTCGCATATATGCTGCTTTGGTTGGTTTCTGCTGTACCAAGGCTTTTAGCCTGCAGTAGTTCTACGTTTTTATCTTCGTCAATCTGTATTAAAACCGCATTTTGTAAAGTATGCCATGGTCATATCTATATCATCTTCTGATACATCTAATTTTAGTGCTAGTTCTTCCTTGAGATTGTCAAAGTAGCCCTCATAGTATAAAATACAGTCACTTTCCAAGCTCTCTAGCATAAGCTTCAATATAAATGACTGTCATGGTGTACCCGCCAGGTATCGTTTTTAGCCTCTTGATAAAAATATTATCAAAAATTTCTTATCAATTTTTTTAGCCAAAAATATATTTTTGTTCTTGCCACATTTTACTCCTTATGATTCTTTATCAGCCCCTAGAAATATTAGAATATCATCGATTCTATAAAAGACTTTGCGTGTATCCTCGATAGGAGGAGTGCACCTTTTTAGCCCTGCGCGTTCCCAACGTTTTAAGGTGTTGTAATCTATCTCTAACTCTTCCTTGAGTTGTTTAGGTGTCATTAGCCCTATTATACGTTGTTTAGGCTTTAAATAGTCTTTTAGAAAGTTTTCTACCAGTTTTAAGATGCCACGTTTTAGACTGTTTTCACTTTCTTTGCTTAAACTGAACATTGTTCATCAGCTCCCTTCAGCAGTTGCTTGTAACTCTCTAAATCGGCATTTAAAAGGACGGTTAGGCGCTTCTGTTCCTCTTGTACCTGGTTATAGAATGCCTTTGCTCCGTCCAGTAACTCCTCTTTGTTAGCTGGGATAAAGTAGCCTCTGAAAGCTCCGTGACGTACCCCGATGATAGGAACACCGTAGCGCGTGATCAGACGGCTGATAATGTCTTGTACGGTTCTTTCTGCCAACTTGGTCATTAAGCTGATTTCTGCCCCTGTTATGGAGTTCTCAGCCCCCGCCTTGATTAGTCTTAATACTCGTTTGTCATTCAGTGTTAAATTCATTCAATCCCTCCCCATACGTTTACCCCTGCAAGCTGGATATATCGCCCATAATCAGGATTTAAATCCTCGTTAGGTGTTTCTATCGTCTGTTTGCTTTCTCGATCAATTTGGGCGCTTTTTTTAAGGTCTCGGTGGTTTAGATAAAGCAGTAGGCCAATCAATACCACGGAAAAGATAACCGCCTGTGTATTGGTTAAATCTAGCTCATTCATTTCATCGCCTCCTCAAACTGCTCTATAAGATGATCTTTACTTACTTTCCGATTAGCATTTTTAGAATTAAAAAGAATATCTTTTAAGGTTATAGTAGCCTCTAAATACTCCTTTTCAGCATGTTCTATATACGCCTGTTGCTCTGCTTCGTTGTCAAAAAAGTGCTTGGCTTGGCGTTTAAAGAAGGCTTGGCGCATAGCATCCATTTCAAAAATACCAGGACTGAAAAACATTCTAGTAGTGCTTTTAGAGACTGACTCGATTTTATGACTTTCATTCAATTCAGGAAGTTCAATCCAAAGTAGACGAGATAAATCTTCTTTGATAGATTTTACCTGTCCTGATATAAGCGATATTCTAGAAAAATCGTTATTTTCGTCAGCTTGGTGTAATTCTGAGCTAATTCTTTCTATACGTCTAGTTAAATTCTCGTATGTTGTTTCTGCCATGGTGTTTACCTCTGTTTCTATGTTTGTGTAATTGCCTTGATGGGCTTGTCCTGTTTTGACAGCTTTTTAATGCCTTTCCTGCTTACATTCCTCACGCTCAGAGTCGCCAATATTTGAAAGCGTGAGAAAGTACCAGTTTTAAGAGTTGGCTCTCTCCGTATGGTCAAATTGCCCTAAATATGTTATAATTCAGGTATAAATCTTTACTAAAACCTCTTTAATAATAGCTTGCCTGCTTTGTTAAATTCGTTTTAGTGTTAGTGTGAAAGGCTTTGCTGATTGGTCTCGGTAAGCCTTTTTTGTTGTGATCACGCGCATTTAGTGCGTGTTTTTTTATTTCTGAATACCATAGCTTTGATTTCCTGATAACTCATATTCGCCAATCATGGCTATGACCATGTCCTCAAATGCCTGGTATTGCTCCAGCTCGTCACTGGTCAAGCTTATCGATGCCATTATAGCCCCCACGGCTTTTTACTAACTGCTTAGCGTTCATGTCAGTTACTGCCTTCAGTAACAAGTTGTTCATGGTGCTATGCGCGTGCTTTGGTGCTTGTTCCCAGTTCTCAATGCTGTCATGCAAGGTTTTTCTTTTTGGCTTTTCTAGCGCCCTCTGCATACGGAACTTAGAAAGTTCATCACGCATTTCAAAGAATGCTTTGACTAGGTTCATTTTGAATTGCCGTACTGGTTCGGTATTCTTCAGATAAGTAATCAGCAAAGTAGCCTGTTGTTCATTCAGAAGATAGATTTTTTTCGGTTGCCCTCTCTTATCTAATTTATGGATTTTAAATCCAAGTATTCCCAACGCTTCAAAATCAGCTTTATTGTCTCTGACTAAGCGTGTAATAGTATGGTGTTGTACTTCAGCACACTCAGCGATAATCTCGCTTGTAGTATACGGCTCTTTCTTGCCGTCCATGTAGACTAGTTCCATGTTTTTGCTCCTTTCTAGCTATAAAATAGTTCATCTATGGTTATATCTGATTTGATTTCTGCAACCATTGACTTAATCGCTAGACGTTCCTTGTCATTGAAAGGCGTTTTACCTAATTCTTTGTTGTTGTATGACTGCAAAGAAATGTTTAGCTTGTCCGCCATCTGTTGTTGAGTTAGTCCTAACATAACCCGATAGCCTCGTAGTTTGCTCATAGATTTGCTCCTTTCTAAAAAATCTCCCTCCATGAATAGATTGAAAGTGTGAAAGGTTGGAAGGGGTGCTTGACGTCACTTTTTGACGTTCTGCAAGCTTGATTTTAATTATAACGTCAGTTTTAGACGTTGTCAATAGTTTTTGATTTTTACGTCACTTTTTTGACTTTTTAAACATAGGGTTATAATCATCTTTTGAAAGGTGTGATAAAAACATGAATAGATTGAAAGAATTAAGACAAGAAAAAAAGCTATCTCAAAAAGAAATAGCTGAAACTTTGGGTTTTTCTTTAAGGTCATTCCAACGAATGGAAAACGGAGAAAGTCAAATCAAACCAGAAAAAGCCCAGCAACTTGCTGACTACTTCGGAGTAAGTGTTGGATATCTGTTGAGTTTAGTAACGATGTAGAAAACACCCTTTTGAGTGGGATGAAATTTCGAAATTTCTAAACCATATTTGGTAAAAAGAACTAGAAAAACGGAGGCAAGAAAGAAGAGAAGAACTAAGAGTTTTTAAGAGATTTTGCAAAAATAATGATTTAACTGAAAATATAAATAATGTAACTCAAAAATTAGGAGATATTGTAATACCTTATCTTGATTTAAATGCGCAATTAAAAGCTAAACAAAAGTTCTCAGATAGTGAAAAGAAAGCATTGGGATACCTTGAAAATCAAGTTTTAAACTTGAACTCAGCATTTTTCGCAAAACACTCTTGACAATTTTTAAAGGTATGCAATCTATAGATGAGTATAAAAATATGGAAAATGTATTGAATTTCCTTAGAGAATCTGAAGGCAAACTAAATCACGCACTAAATATAGTCATGGTCGAGGTCGACAGCGTATATAGAAAAAAACAAAAAAGACAAGCTAGCTACTGCCAACTTGTCAAGACACTACCTAACTGAAAATAAGAGAAAGGTTAGGTAATTACAACATTATAATACCACTCTTGCATTGAAAAGGCGATCAAAAGCATATCACGCGCCACAATATTCAACAATCCTGAAGCGCGTGCTTTCTCGGCGTTCAACGGCATATAAGCCCTATATCCGCCTTGTTTCAAACTCTGGTATTATTTGCCGTCTGACTTCCTAAAATCGAATACAGGGCAATCTGTGAAGCCCTAGCATGATTTAAACAACAATCTAAAACCTTTTTAATAATAGCTTGCCTGCTGATGTTTTTTAGAAAGGTTTAAAACATGCAAATAACTGAAGTCAAAAAGAAAAACGGTACAACAGTGTACCGTGCTAATGTATATTTAGGAGTTGACCAGGTAACAGGCAAGAAAGCCAAAACCAGTGTAACGGGTAGGACAAGAAAAGAGGTCAAGCAGAAAGCAAAGCACGCGCAAGATGATTTTATATCGAACGGTTGTACGGTGACAAAAGTAGTACCTGTAAAAAATTATCAGGAGTTAGCTGATCTATGGCTAGACAGTTACCAGCTTACAGTAAAGCCTCAGACTTTTTTAGACACTAAGAGAATGCTGTACAATCATCTCATACCTGTCTTTGGTACTCTGAAACTGACCAAGCTATCTGTTAGCTATATACAAAGCTTTATTAACGATTTATCGACTCAGCTAGTTCACTATGCCGTGGTTCATTCAATAAATAGGCGTGTCTTACAGTATGGGGTATCTCTCCAGCTCTTGCCATTCAATCCAGCTAGGGATATTATTCTCCCTAAACAGCCTAAACGTGAGAATGCAGCAATCAAGTTCATAGCTTCAGACGATTTAAAGGATCTGTTGGTCCATATGGAAAAACTGGCATTTAGAAAATATAGCTATTATCTTGATTATGTTCTGTATAGCGTCTTACTTGCTACTGGGTGCCGTTTCGGTGAAGTAGTAGCCCTGGAATGGTCTGATATTGACTTAGAGAATGGAACTATCAGTATAAGCAAGAACTACAATAGATTTTTAAAGCTAATAGGTACACCAAAAAGCAAAGCTGGAGTTAGGACAATCAGCATAGATAAGAAAACAGTTAACATGCTACGTCTCTACAAGAATAGGCAATGCCAATTATATTTGCAGTCTGGGGCGCGTGCTTCGTCTGTGGTGTTTGCAACACCTACGAGAGAGTACCAGAACCTGGCAACCAGACAGGAGGCTTTAGATAGGCGCTGTAATGAGATTTCTATCCCTCGCTTTACTTTTCACGCTTTCCGCCATACTCACGCTAGTTTATTGCTAAATGCCGGTATCAGCTATAAAGAATTACAATACCGTTTAGGTCATGCTACTTTAGCTATGACCATGGATATATACAGCCACCTATCTGCGGATAAAGAAAAAGAGGCGGTATCATATTTTGAAAAAGCCATGAATAGCTTGTAAGTCCACAAAAAGGTGAACAAATTTATATTTTAGAACTCATAGGCTGACTAAAAAGCCTATTAAATCAACGTTTATAGACAACAAAGGAGAAGAAACATGACATTTGAAGAAATTTTGCCTGGACTAAAGGCTAAGAAAAAATATGTACGTACTGGCTGGGGTGGGGCTGAAAACTATGTCCAGCTTTTTGATACCATCGAACAAAATGGGGTCGCCCTTGAAGTGACACCCTATTTCCTCATCAATGTATCTGGTGAAGGAGAAGGTTTTTCTATGTGGAGTCCGACACCATGTGATGTCCTAGCGACGGATTGGGTGGAAGTCCATGACTAAACGTGTCTTAGTTACGGGCGTTAGTTCAGGGATTGGTCTGGCACAAGCTCGCCTATTTTTAGAAAAAGGTTATCAGGTTTACGGTGTTGACCAAGGTGAAAGTCCAGATTTACAGGGAGATTTTCACTTTTTACAACGTGATTTAACACTGGATTTAGAACCTATTTTTGACTGGTGCACTCAGGTGGATATTTTATGTAATACGGCAGGTGTATTGGATGACTACAAGCCCTTACTAGAACAATCTGCCCAAGAAATCCAAGAGATTTTTGAAATCAATTACGTAACTCCAGTAGAGTTGGCCCGCTATTATCTGACTCAAATGTTGGAAAGCAAGAGAGGAATCATCATCAATATGTGCTCCATTGCCTCAAGTCTGGCAGGCGGAGGTGGGCACGCCTATACCTCTTCTAAACACGCCTTGGCTGGATTTACCAAGCAATTAGCTCTGGACTATGCAGAAGAAGGTATCCAGGTCTTTGGAATCGCACCAGGTGCAGTTAAGACGGGTATGACGGCAGCTGACTTTGAACCAGGTGGTCTGGCAGACTGGGTAGCAAGTGAAACACCTATTAAACGCTGGATTGAGCCAGGTGAAGTTGCTGAAGTTAGTCTCTTTTTAGCAAGTGGAAATGCATCTGCCATGCAAGGGCAAATTCTCACTATTGATGGTGGTTGGTCTTTGAAGTAATATAGTTGATATTCAGTGAATATGTGGAGGTAAGCTATGAAAAGAGATGAGTTTGGATTTGTCTTGCCCAATCTCTACTATCAGTTTTTAATGGAGTGGGAAGAGATTGACCCCTATGAAATTGGAGATTCAGGCATCTGTTTGTATGCTAAGGAGGATCTTCAAGAGCGTAATGAGACTTATCAGATTGAGGAAGTAGAGCCAGATTACTTTATGATTGGACAGGAAGGAGATTTGGCTTACTTTATCAAGAAAAATTCTGATGATTGCATTTATGAAAATGACTTGGGAGCTTTAGGTTCCTTAGAAATGCAAAAAGTTGCTAAAAACGTCAATGACTTTATTGATAAGGTATTGGAAGAAGAATTGTAGAAAACTGAAGGGAGTAATCATGTTTAGAGTGCTAGATGAAGATTCACCGATTTCAAAAGATGACCTTTTACAATTTGAGGAGATTCTTGGGAAGAAATTGCCAAAAACTATGTTGGACTTTTATCTCAAGCACAACGGTGGTCAGCCCCAAGTAAGGGTGTCCACGATGAACATCACCTCTTTCCTTTCAATTCCTTTAATTCACTTGAGGAAATGAGGAAGTCTCTTACATGGTACGACGATGAGGCTGTGCCTGCAGGATTTAGGGCTACAGACCTTCTCCATTTCGCCTATGATCCTGGATCTGGCAACTATGCACTTTCTCTAAGGGAAGAGGATTATGGCAAGGTGTATTTCTATGTTTTAGAAGAAAAAGCTGAGATCTATGGTCAATGGGCTTCTTTTGAGGAATTTTTGAACTCTTTTGTTGAAGAGTGAGATTAAAAAGGAGACGGGATGCGAAAACACCAAGAACTTTCACTAGAGCAGATAATTGAGCAGGTGCGCGTAGATCAATTGGTATCAGATGATTTTTGCCTCTATGGCAAGGAGGAAGGAGAACTGAAACTAGATTGCCTTTATTGGGTATCAGATTATCCAGATGTTGTGGAAAACCGTGATGTCTACCCAGCTGATGCATCGGAGCAAGTTCTCCAGCTAGTCTACTATGGAGAGCACTTGATTGATGTCCTTGCAGTCGCACTTGAGGAAAAACCAGATGCAAGTCTCCAAGACTTGGTCGAAGCTTTGAATTATTATAATCAGCATGATAGTTTTATGCCTTTTGATTCTGATTAGCTCTCCTAGATTTATGAAGTTCCGTTACCAGTAAACGTTTTCATAAGGAGTTAAGAAATGATGGATTACAAAAACATAAATGAAATAATTGCCCCTTTTAACCTGCTTGTATATGATGAGGATCCTAAAAATGTTCGAGGGTCGCTCATTTATTACCCTGATGGAGAATACAGACAGGAAGTATTTGACACTCGAGAAGAGGAGGGATTTGAAGGAAATGGCTATGATTGGACATCTTTAGCTTTGGTATTTTTGGAGGAGAAAAATGCCTGAATTAAGCGAAGCTATCGACTTTGATCCTGAAGGAAGTATGTTTTGCGCCTATTCTTCCAAGGTGGACGCCTTGGCTAAATTCACTTTAGAATTTAAAGAATTTTGCGATGATATCGAAGCTATGAAAGACTTGTTCAGTCGAGCAGAGTTGGATTAGTTGACTAAAATCTCTTTAAATTTTTTAAAAAGAATAGAAAAGGATTTCAAATGAAGCTATCGTAAGTAGTTGAGCTAGTGGAAAATCATCCAGACCTACATCTCTATTTAGATAAAATTTTAAAAAGAATAAGAAGACCCAAGTTAGTTATCTCGAATCACTGAATCATCTGGCCTATTTACTTTATCTGGATGGTCAAGAGGAAATGGCTAAGGAATTATTAGATCGTATCATACAAGTTCCATTTGAAGGGAATTATAACACTTGGACCTTGTTGATAGCTCTCAGTTTTATTGGCCTATCTGGAAAGAGAAAAAGAAAATCAGGTACTCGTCTATAAAAAACTCCTTTTATTTCCATTAGAACAAGGGGAGGAATCAACTCAAAAATAAGAAGGAGAGTTCATCAGAGATTTTTGAATGGTGATAGCTTGGAGCAAAAGCTTGCAAAAATCGAGCAAGCTTCAAGTCCTGAATCGGAAATGGAACGCCGTTTGCTATACTTGACAGATTTATTGAAGATTAACCTCTTTATTGATGAGTCAACGTGTGAAGAGACAGATATCCAGGCAAAAATCGAAGAGAATATGGAGATACTGAAGAAGTATATCAAGGAGCATGAAATCTATAGCCTCTTTCCTTTTAAGGGATAAGGTGAGCTAGCAATCTTGGATTGTTAGAAAGAGTGGAATATGGAAATCAAAAATCACTTTGGTGTCTATGGCATTTGCTTTGAGAATGGGAAATTACTCTGCATTGAGAAAACGAGAGGGCCTTATCAGCATCGTTTTGATCTACCGGTGGTAGTCAGGAACTCGGTGAGGGGTTGACAGAAACCCTCAAGAGAGAAGTTTTGGAAGAGACAGGCTATACGCTTAGCCGTTATTCAAATCCTAGGATTTATGATGTGCTGGTTCAAGAAGAGGGGCAAGACTTCGCAGTACATCATATCATGGCCTTTTATGATATAGTACTTGATATAGAAGGCTCTCAAAAATCCCTTCCTCATGAAGTTCTTGATGGAAGCAATGATTCAGCAAATGCAATTTGGTCGAATTTGGAAGAAATTACTGCAGACAATGCCTCACCCTTAGTATTAAAGGCTAAGGCAGAGTTACGAGGATTTCCTGAATTAGAATTGACAAGATATAGAAATTGGAAGGTGAAGAAAGGGAATTATGGAACTATTTAAAACATGGAAGAAAAATATGGTTCTCTATGGTCTTAAATCTCAAATCGGAACTGTCTACCGAAACAGTGATAGGACAACAAGTTTTTATGATGTTGGGAATTTTTCTATACCTAGCAGGGGAGCTAAATTCTAGATTTTGGGAAAGATTTTTGTTAGGCAATATGGTTTAGATTATAAGATTATTATTTCAGAAGACACTAAGTGGCAAGATTTTCTGCATCGGCAAGTTGGGTTAATTTCTTTTACTCGCTATTCTTTTAAGGATAAGGCAAATTTTCAAGTTGAATTTCTAAATGATCTAGTTACTCATATAGAGGAAGGTTACAATATTGTACCTATTGATAATCGTATTTATAACTGCCTTTCTGAGGAAGAATGGTCACAAGATTTAAAGGGAGATTTTGAGTCCTATCAGGATTTTTCTTTAAAAGGTGGATTTGGCTTTGTGGTTCTTAAAAATAAAGAACTGATTGCTGGGATTTCCTCAGGGTTAGTTTACCGTGGAGCAGTTGAAGTGGAAGTTGCAACTAGACCAAACGAACAAGGAAATGGCTTTTGCTAAAAAGCTTTGGTGCTGCAATGATTCTAGAGAGTTTAAATAGGGATATATTTCCTCTTTGGGATGCTCATAACGAGGCTTCTAAAAAAGTAGCAGAATTTTTAGGATATGAGTTAGTTGAACCTTATGAAGCTTTTGAACTAGATGAAAGCGTCATATAATGATATCTGATATTGTATCTCTTAAGACGAGGTGAATGGACATGCAAAACCAACTGGCTCTTAGTGGCGAAAGAATTGTTGAAAAAGTTTACCCACAACTATTTCATCATGTTGGTATGATTCGTGGCGAATATTTGGTGAGGGAGATCAGTCAAAATATACTGCTAAAAAGTTGTCAGCAATTTGTAAAAGATTATCTAGACACTATTTGCCATTTATACTCAGATGAAGAAGTCTGGTATCGCTTTTCAGAGTTAACAAATGCAGAAGCAAATAGTCTAGACGGGACTAAAAGAGTTTTGACGAACGCCACCCTCTTATTTGGATATAGAGGGACTAGGCGTTTATTGGCGTGTCCAGATGAATTTCAGGCTGAGGCACATGTCGTTACAGAAGTTTATCAAACCAATCCCAATCTGTCTGTTATTTTTCCTTTTGTGAATGATGCTGAACAGTTAAAACAAGCTATTAGAGTATTGCGCCAGCATGGTTTTACTGGAAAAGTTGGAACAATGATTGAATTACCGTCAGCTTATTTTGACTTAGACAGGATACTGGAAACGGGTATTTCAAAGATTGTAGTTGGAATGAATGATTTGACTTCTTTTATTTTTGCGACTGTGAGAAACAGTCAATGGCACGATATGGAAAGTCCAATAATGTTAGAAATGCTGAGACAGATGCAGGATAAAGCAAGGATGAAAAAGATAGATTTCGCTGTAGCAGGCTATCTGAATCCTTCTTTCATACAAAAAATGAATCAGATGGGGATTGAGTGCATTATCCATTACAGTTCTATTCCAGAGATTTTTGATTTAGAGATTGACCATCCAGACCATCTCAAACGTGTAAAAGAAGAAAGTAAAAAAATACAAAGGAGCAACCTATGACACCTCAAGAAATGTGGAATGCCTATAAGAAAATCAACCCCTCGATCGGAGATGAGATAGATGCTTGGGCTTTTGGAGTGGAAGCCGATCTCTTGGCAGATTTGGTTTTAAAAGGTGAAAAGACGGCAACTGCATCAGCCTATGATCTTTATGCAGTTGATAGGACGAACCCCTTCCGCGAGAAGGAACTTTTGATATCATTTTAGACAGTCAAGATCGGGCTGTCTGCATTGTCGAAATTACAAAGGTTTCCGTTCAGCCTTTCCATCAGGTTTCAGCCGACCATGCCTACAAGGAAGGTGAGGGAGACAAATCCTTAGCCTATTGGCGTCAGGTTCATGAAGACTTTTTCAAAGACTGGTTAGGAGAAGCAGGTCTGGATTTTACACCTGACAGCAAGGTTGTTTTGGAAGAATTTCGCAAGGTCTACCCTCTCTAGACTACTAGAAGGAAGAAAGTTTTGGAAATCACTGTCCAAAAGCTTTTTCTGACTTAAAATATGATAAAATAGGTATGTTTGAACTAGAGCATATGCTCAGAAATTTAGAATAGGAGAAAATGATGCAAAGGTAGAACATTATATCGAAAACATTTGTTCCTGAACATTATGATTTGTTTTTAGACTTGAGTCGTGAGACCAAGACTTTTTCAGGAAAAGTAACCATTACTGGTCAAGCTAAAAGTGACTGTATTTCCTTCACCAAAAAGACTTGGAAATTGCTTCTGTTGAGGTAGCAGGTCAAGCTCGTCCATTCACTGTTGATAACGAAAATGAAGCTCTTCATATCGAACTTCCTGAAGCTGGTCAAGTTGAATTAGTCATCGCTTTTTCAGGTAAAATCACAGATAACATGACAGGGATTTACCCATCTTACTACACAGTTGATGGTGTTAAGAAGGAAGTCTTGTCTACTCAGTTTGAGAGTCACTTTGCTCGCGAAGCCTTCCCATGTGTGATCGAGCCAGAAGCCAAAGCAACCTTTGACCTAGCTCTTCGTTTTGACCAAGCAGAAGGTGAGTTGGCCTTGTCTAACATGCCAGAAATTGACGTTGAAAACCGTAAAGAGACTGGTATCTGGAAGTTTGAGACAACCCACGTATGTCTTCTTACTGCTAGCTTTTCGTTGCTGGTGATTTGCAAGGGGTAACTAAGCAAAACTAAAATGGTACCTTGGTAGGTGTATACTCAACCAAGGCCCATACACTTTCAAACCTTGATTTCTCATTAGACATCGCTGTTCGTTCTATCGAATTTTACGAAGACTACTACGGAGTTAAGTATCCAATTCCTCAATCTTTCACATCGCCCTTCCTGACTTCTCAGCTGGTGCTATGGAAAACTGGGGTCTCGTAACTCATCGTGAAGTCTACTTGGTTGTAGATGAGAAACTCTACCTTTTGCCAGCCGTCAACAAGTTGCTCTAGTCATTGCCCATGAGCTTTGCTCACCAATGGTTTGGTAACCTTGTGACTATGAAGTGGTGGGATGACCTCTGGCTCAATGAAAGCTTCGCGAACATGATGGAATACGTCTGTGTGGATGCCATCGAGCCAAGTTGGAATATCTTTGAAGATTTCCAAACAGGTGGAGTACCTCTGCTCTTGAACGCGATGCGACGGATGGCGTTCAATCTGTTCACGTTGAAGTCAAACACCCAGATGAAATCAATACGCTCTTTGATGGAGCTATCGTCTATGCCAAAGGAAGTCGCCTCATGCACATGCTTCGTCGTTGGTTAGGGGATGCTGATTTTGACAAAGGTTTGCATGCTTACTTTGAAAAACACCAATACGGAAATACCATTGGTCGTGACCTTTGGAATGCCCTCGGACAAGCATCTGGTCGTGATGTAGCAGCCTTCATGGATTCTTGGTTGGAGCAACCTGGTTATCCAGTCCTTACTGCCACAGTTGAAAATGATGTTTTGAAGATCTCACAAAAACAATTCTTCATCGGTGAGCATGAAGACAAGAACCGACTTTGGGTAGTGCCACTTAACAGCAACTGGAAAGGAGTACCAGATACTCTCGAAACTGAAAGTATCGAAATCCCTGCTATGCAGCACTTCTTGCTGAAAAATGAAAGAGAGCACTTCGTCTCAACACTGAAAATACAGCCCACTATATTACAGACTATCAAGGTCAATTACTTGATGCTGTGCTTGCAGACCTAGTAGAACTTGATAACACAAGTAAACTTCAAATCGTCCAAGAACGTCGTTTGCTTGCTGAAGCAGGGCACATTTCGTACGCAGACTTGCTTCCAGTAGTGGATCAATTAGCACAAGAAGAATCTTATCTCGTTGTTTCAGCAGTTTCACAAGTTATCGGAGCGCTTGATCGCTTTATCGATGAAGGAACAGAGACAGAAAAAGCCTTTAAAGCCCTTATTGCTAAACTGGCTCGTTACAACTATGACCGTCTTGGCTTTGAAGCTAAAGAGGTGAATCTGATGAAGATGAATTGGTTCGTCAATTGACAATTTCATGATGATTCGTTCAAATGACGAGGAAGCCAGTCAGGTTGCTAATCAAATCTTCGCATCCCATAAAGAAAATCTTGCAGGACTTCCAGCAGCTATTCGTTCACAAGTTCTCATCAATGAAATGAAACACCATGAGACTAAGGAATTGGTCGCAACTTATCTCGATCTTTATACTCATGCGACAGATGCCGCCTTTAAACGCCAATTGGCAGGAGCCCTTGCTTATGCGACAGATGCGGGTAATATCCAAACCTTGATTGCTTCTTGGAAGGACAAATTTGTGGTAAAACCACAAGACTTGTCAGCTTGGTACTCCAGTTCCTAGGTACTGCCAAGCAACTCAGGAAACAGCTTTGGTCTTGGGCGCGTGAAAACTGGGCTTGGATTAAGGCTACTCTTGGTGGAGATATGAGCTTTGATAGCTTTGTTATTCTGCCTGCCCATGTACTTTTAAGACAGAGCAACGCTTGGACAGAATACAAGGAATTCTTTGAACCACAACTTTCTGACCTTGCCCTTAGCCGTAACATCGGTATGGGAATCAAGGAAATCGCAGCACGCGTTGAATTGATTAAGCGTGAAAAAGCAGCAGTTGAAGCAGTTGTTGCTCAATATGGAAATGCTTAAAAATTCTAAAAGATATAAAAAGTTTATAAAAACTCAACTTTCTTGGAAAAACAAGGGAAAGTTGAGTTTTTTAAGATATTTTTGCTATAATAGGTATAATAAGGAGGAATTTTTGATGATCAAGATTCTATTAGTGGAAGATGACCTAGGCCTGTCAAATTCAGTCTTTGATTTTTTGGATGATTTTGCGGATGTCATGCAGGTTTTTGATGGTGAAGAAGGTCTCTATGAGGCTGAAAGTGGCGTTTATGATTTGATTCTGCTTGATTTGATGTTGCCTGAAAAAAATGGGTTTCAAGTTTTAAAAGAATTACGTGAAAAAGGCGTTTCGACTCCAGTTCTGATCATGACAGCCAAGGAAAGTCTCGATGACAAAGGTCATGGATTTGAGCTTGGGGCAGATGATTATCTAACAAAACCATTCTACCTAGAAGAACTCAAGATGCGTATTCAGGCGCTGCTCAAACGTTCTGGTAAGTTCAATGAAAATACTCTTTCTTATGGTGATTTGACAGTTAATCTATCTACCAATGAGGTTAGAGTCAATGATACTGTTGTTGAACTATTAGGTAAAGAATTTGATCTTTTAGTTTATTTCCTCCAAAATCAAAAATGTAATCTTACCAAAAACACAAATTTTTGACCGTTTGCTAGGGATTTCGACAGTGACACAACCATCTCTGTGGTAGAAGTCTATGTATCAAAAGTCTCGTAAGAAATTAAAGGGCTCAGTCTTGCTGAAAACCTCCAAACCTTTGCATGTAGTGTTGGGTATATTTTTAAAACATGTTTAAAAATTTAAAAAGAATTGGTATGAGGAGGATTTTAGTTACTTTATTCGTAACTTTGGAGTATTACTCTGATTTTTCCTGCTATGACCTTTGATTATCTTGCAGGTTATGCACTCGAGTCTCTACACCTCAGTTGATGAGAAGCTCTTGTCACTCAGTGCTAATCCTCAGGATGTTATCCAGTTGGCTGTCAACCGAGCGACAGAAGATGTCAAAGATCTGAATAGTGAATCGGTGGACTACCTTCAAATAGCAAAACCTACAGTCAGTTCTAATACGGAAGTAATTTTATTGGACTCTAGTTTAAATCAACTAGTAGCTGGAAATCGCTTTTTAG
>BNJU01005468.1_pt1 | contig 64233 bp, 74 predicted proteins | sample 8539281 | NCBI WGS metagenome assembly BNJU01 (sample SAMD00202456, study PRJDB9452) | human saliva metagenome | isolation source: human saliva | place: Japan
TATGATCCATAGTGTGTCATTGACGTCGATCTTTATAGTATTTCCGCTCGATGATCAAAAATCTTATGAACTTTTACAACGCGCCCTGAAACCACTGGTGTCTTCCAGCTGGAATCTGCCGGCATGAGCGCTATTTGAAAGACCTTGCGCCAGTAGCTTTTGAAGATATTATCGCTATGGTGGCGCTTTATCGACGGGCCCGATGCGGTTTATTGATTCCTTTATTCGTCGCAAGCATGGGGAAGAACCGATTACTTATCTTCACTCTGGTCTCGAGAATGCCTTTGGAAAGTCTACCTACGGTATTTTGATTTATCAAGAGCAGTTCATGCAGATCTCTACGGGGAATGGTGTGGCTTTACCGGTGGTCAGGCGGATACCTTCGTAAGGCGGTGGGTAAAAGAAGGTCGACCTGATGAATAAAGGTGAAGCCGGGTTTATTAAGAGGTGCCCAAGAGGTTGGGTGGGCGCCACTGAGGAACAGGCGGAAACTTTTCTGGTCGCAGTTGCTGACTTCGCGAACTACTGTTTTAACAAGTCTCCGCCGCGTGTTATGGTTTGGTGGCTTATTGGACGGCTTATCTCAAGGCGCATTATCCAGACGCCTTCATGGCTGCACTGATGACCTCTGATATGCGCTGGACTCGATCGTCTAGCTATCGAGATTGCATGAATGTAAAGCGCATGGGTATCAAGGTGCTTGGCCCAGATATTAATCAGTCTTATTCTGATTTCGGTATTGTGGGTGGAGAACACCATTCGTTTTCGGTCTGCCGCGATTAAAAAGCATGAGGAAAGGCCTTGGTCGAAGAAATCGTCATTCCAGAGCGCGATAAAAACGGTCCGTTCAAGTCGGTTTGTGATTTTGCGGCGCGTGTCGACGGTTCCCAAGTTTAATAAAAATCTTGAGAATCCGCTATCAAAGACCGGCGCTTTCGACCGCTTTCCATAATCGTACCGACCTTCTTATTTAATCTCGAAGATATTCAAGCCTATGGTGCCAAAGTCCAAAAAGACAAGGCCTCTGGTCAAACCGACCTCTTCGGTATGATGGGCGATGCCGGCTCGATTCCAGAGCCAGTTATTCAACCATCACCTACTCAGAAGTTTCCGAAAAAGACCAACTACTCTGGGAGCGTGATCTCATGGGGCTCTACCTTTCTGCTCATCCGCTCGATAAATACGATACTTATCTCGAAGAGCAAACCCATCCCATTCTCACTGGTCACTCCAGAAAATGATGGTAAACAAGTGATTGTGGTGGTATGTATTACAGATATTCATGCCATTCTCCCTAAATCTAATACCAAGATGGCCTTCGTGAAAATCGAGACTAAGACTTCTGAGCTTGAATTTCTGGTCTTCCCGAAAAACTATGAGGAATATAGTGACCGTCTCGCGATTGATAATGTGATTACAGGTCACTGGCCGTATTAATGCTAAAGATAAGGACGGCAAATATCACCTCGGATGTAAAGATTATTGCGAATCCATCTCAGTTCTTTCTGATGACAAACTTTCTTCCTATGAGTCCACCGGTACGCGTCTGGCCGATCCCAGCGGAAGCCCCGAAAAAGGAGTTCCACCGTCGTAAGCCAGCTGGCGAAGAAACTGCCAAACCAAAGTCTACCGATGTTCCAACTGTCACGATTTCTAAAGCCAGATCTAGCAAGGAAAAACGATTCTGATAAATCACATCTGATGCCAAGTCAATCGACTACATGCCCGCTAAAGCCACTAAAGTCCGCAGCCGTCAAAAATCCGCTCTACAAATCTGAGAGCCTAGCCTAACCACAGGCAGCAAAAACCGCCCACATCGGAAGAATCGAAGCCCTCGAAGCGTATCATCGCACCAGAAGCCGATCCTCGTAGCCTCAAGCTTTTCGTTCTGGTGGAAAATCCCCAAAAATACCGCCACCCTCACTTCAATTCGTGAGCTGTGATGAATCGCCAGGTTTTTCGGAAATTATTCTCGTACTCAAAGATGGCGAAATCAAAAACCGCTCCGCATGCCATTCCGCATTGAGGGCTGGCCAGAACTAATCTCCGGCTTAAAAGAATTAGTCGGTGAAAATTCTGTGGTCCTAAAATAGTAGTTTGGTCGACGAAAAATAAATTCAATTCAAAATCAAACCAGATTTATTGAATAATTCAACTACAAAAATTAAAAAGCCTATGCTAAAATATTACTAATGAAAAAGGGTGGTCATGAATAAACTTGCGAAGTTTTTGAATCGCATATTTCTGGTCTGGTTACGGACAAGCCAGAGATTCTTGCAGCTTATTCACGCGATATGAGTGTGCTGGAAATGATGCCACGCTTTCTTTTGCATCCCAAAAACTGCGGAAGATATCCAATTTATCTTGCGCTTCAGTGCTAAATTAGCCGAAAAAGGGTATAAACTTCCGATTGGCGTGCGTGACGCCGGTCTCGATACCACTGGCGCCGACCTGACCGACGGTCTCTTAATTTCTATGGAAAAATTTAACACCATCGAAGAAATTGACACTCGTGAAAGTCTAGTCCGGGTAAAAAGCTGGCATTACTCTCGGTGAACTCAAACGACGCACTAGCTCTGTTTGGTCTGGAATTACCCTGTCAGTGGCCTCGAAAAGCAAACCATTGGCAGCCTCATTTCTACCGCTCTTATCGATGAAGCCGCCAAAAAAATACGGTAGCATCTATTATTTTCACTGATCGCATCGAGTAGTCTTGCCAAACGGTGAAATTTTTCCAATCCACTAGTCTCACTAAACGCGGTATTAAATTGGCTCAGTCGAAAAATCGACGATGAGAAATGCCAAAACCAATATCATGGTTCTACGATTTGACCGAGAAAAAAATCAGGCGGTAATCGCCAAAAATTCGTGAATCCGTCCATAACCGCTCCGGCTATCGTATGGTCACCGAAGTAAATCGCGAAAATAAAGCCGTTCGATGTCTTACCAATTTTCTTTGGCGCTCAGGGTACGCTCGGGCGTAATTACAGAGGTAATTTTGAAGGTTCAACCGATTCAATATCATACTCGTCAGTATGTTTTTGAATTTACTTCGATTAATCAAGCCCTCGCTTTCTCTGAAAAAGCCAAAGAGCTTGAACCACGCACTATGAATCTTTATGACGGTCGCATATTTCAAAGACACTCGAGAGTCTCGGTCGTAAAGCTAAAAGTCCTCGAATCAAATACTGCCACCGCTCAGTCCGCTGCCAAGTTTTATATCTATCTAGATTTTGCGGAAAATTTCTTCCGTATTAGAAAAATTGACCGCGAAATCGAAAAGCTAAGACCCTTAGCCGATAAATCCTACGTCGATCAGGGAAAAATACAAAGCCGATTTTAATAATTTTAATTTTGGTCTCAAAATTATATCTCAATAGTCACGACACTGGCTGCAAAAACTTGCTATCGTCGATAAGACTTTCGATTCCAGCAGAAAAATTACCAGATTTTTCTGCGTACTCTGCAGTCTCTCGAGCATAAAATTTCCACCAAAAATCTACCTAGTTTTTGGCTCACTCCTCTACCGACCTCTATTCTATTCGACCCGAATTCGACCTCACCGATATTTTGAATCGCAAAAATCTCATTTTTCTTCTTTACAGTCTTACGCTAAGATTGTCTACGAAGTCGGCGGCTCGCTTGCTGGGTGGCTTCGCCGAAGGTCGCTACCTAAGTGTAATCACTAGCTCACAGACTGATTTAGGAGATTAAAGAATTTTTATCATCAAATTCGTCAGCCTTTGATCCGGACAGTATTATGTCTCCAGAGGTCAAACAAGGCGCTACGCTGACCAATTTTGTTCGCCATCTGCGTGAAGCTCCTCTGATCTGGCTTTTATTGAATACTAAAGCTATGGTTTTCCACAGCAAATGTTGTAAATATAACTATTTCTCGATATGTTATAATTAAGGCATGAAAGTTACTACAAAGAATATATCTGAGACCAAGGTGGAAATTACCGTTACTCTAGATAAGAACGATTTGCAGACTGCTAAAAGAACAGGCTGTGGCTCGTCTTGCTAAGGAAGTTAATGTCCAGGGCTTCCGCAAGGTAAAGGTTCCTGCCGAAATCGCTGAAAAACATATCAATCCTAATGATCTTGCTTCTGACCACTGCCGATATCGCTGTTCGTCGTACTGTGCCAATGGCCTTTTTCAGAGGCTAAAAGAGGCTCCATTGATGATCCTAATGTGGAAAATTACCAAATTTGTCCCCTGATGAGACTCTTGAATACAAAGGCTGAGGCTGATATCTTTGCCAGACATTAAACTCGGTGATTTTCAAGAAACTAAAGTCAAACGTGAAGACATTGCTGTCAAAGAGGCTGACGTGATGGATGTCATCGCTCGCGTGCGTGAGGCTTATGCGAAAAGCTCCAGTCAAACGTGCTGCTAAAGATGGGCGACGAGTAGTGATTGACTTCGAAGGATCACTCGATGGCGTAAAAATTCGAAGGTGGTGCCGCTAAAGATTTCAAGTTAAAACTCGGTTCTCATGCCTTTATTCCAGGTTTTGAAGAGGAATTGTTGGTCACGAAACTGCGACCGTTTCGATCTTGAGCTTACCTTTCCCTAAAGATTACCACGCTGAAAAATCTTGCCGGCAAGAAGACTGTCTTTAATGTCTTAGTTAAAGCAAATCAATGAATTTAAACTTCCAGAACTCGATGATGATTTGCCAAAAATGTGGTCCGTTCGAAACTTTTGATGCTTTGAAGGCTGATATTGAGAAAAATCTCACCGAACAGAACCGCGTCAAGGCTGACGAAAAAGTTTCAAAGATGACCTCGTCGAAGCTCTCGTGAAAATCCAGCAAGGTCGAAGCTCCAGCTATTTTAATCGAAGATCAGATTCGCTTTCATTCATCAAGATATGGAGCAAAATGCCAAAGGCTCAAGGTTTTACTCTCGAAGATTATCTCAACCAGAGTGGTCAGACCGAAGATGAATGGATGAAAGAAGTGAAGACTCTCGCGGAAAAGCGTGTCAAAGGCCTCTCTTGTACTCCAAATTCTCGCTCGCGATCAAAAATCGAAGTCGAAGACGAGATCGTCGAAGCTAAGATTAATGAACTTAAAGAGGTTTACAAGAAATCAAAAAGAAGCTCTCGAAAGTTTGAAGAATCTAATGTTCGCCAAGACATTAAAAACCGTCTCACTATCGAAAAACTTTGAACTTCCTCGTGCAGGAAAAATTCTAAGTAAAAGCTCGAAATTAATCTCGAAAATCAAAAAAATAACCCCGACCACAAATCGGGCTATTTTTATACAAAAAGAACCCCGCCATCATGGCAGGGGTTCGGTAAACATTGAGTAAATTCCTCATCATCATACAAAATAATCTTCTTCAGTATCAGGATGATTGATAAATATTATAATCATCGTACAAGTAATATTTCTTTCCCCAGATGTAGAAGTAGCGCAGTAAATCTTACCCTTCACGACTAATCGATTTCAGTCATAATAATGTCATCAATTTTATTAGAAACTCGTTTATGATAATCAACTAAGTTTTCTTTTCTTAACTTTTGACATCTCAACCTTCTCTAGTTTAGTTAGGAAAAATCATTAAATACTGAATCCGTTGATTCTGCAGCAAAAACTATATAGACTACAGTGTCTTCGGGAGAATTCCACTTTCAGTGCTTCACATTTAAAAGTATTAAAGTCGTTTCCTTAATCCTCTTGTTTCTAAATCCTCATCACCATTGAGTGGCTCAGAGTTCCAGTTCAAACAGACTAATAGCTGCTTTAATGATTTTGACAATGTTCGTTGCATCATAGTTACGATAGTAATCCTCCTTTTTATTTTTTTCGATAAAAGCAAAATAAAACATCTAAAGTACTAAAAACTAAATGCTTTAATGTGACTTATTCGGTATCCATATTTGGGATCAAATATATTCATATATTAACATAATTTACGATAAAAATCAATGATTAAGCCATATTAGATTGGTCTAAATATGGAGAAACTGTGGCTTATTTGGTAGTTTTGCGCTTAAAAGAGTTAATTCAGAGTATTCATTGCCGGTCATTTTTAAATATTGAGCAATAAGAGATAGCGGTATTAAAAATTCTTGATTATTTCGCTCAAGTGGAGTTTTGCTTCTCCGCTCACGGCATCATCGCCAATCAAGAATTGAAAGATTTTACGTCTCGATGTTTGGCTAGTACTAGTAGAGCAGAGAGTTCCATATCGACACCGATGCAGCCACGATCTTGCATTAATTTTCTACTCTACCATAAGTTTCACGGTAAAGCAGCATCCGTGTCGACTTTTACTACTACAGTTAAAATAGTTTTATCAAAACTGATTTCGCCTTTCTGCAAAAGCAATTGGTCCAGCCTCAATTTCATCCGAATCGGCAGGTGGTGATAACTAGTCCCTCCTCGCGATATATGCAGAAGTGGGAAGAATAATAGTATTTTTTGCAATATTTTTGTCTAGACGGCCACATGTACAGAAAAGCAACAAACTTTTTATACCACTAGCAATCAAAAGTTTCCATATCGCAAACACTTCCAGCTGCGCCGGTCGTGGGATAAACTAAGAGAATTTTTCACCATTCACATTGAGGTAGCGGTAGGTGTCAAAAATTCTGCCATAAAGTGTTCTTAACAGAAAAGAGTTGCAAGATTTTTATTAGCCAAAACATAATCATCCCAGATTTCATCGTCAAAGATTAAGAGCATTTATCTGGTTTAGCATCGAGCTTAAGGTCGCATGGTCCGAAAACGGTTTTGAAAGATGGGTCATAGATTATCATACCCTTATTATATTGCAACAGTTCGTAAAAATACGGAGCTCAAGTCTTATTACAATAAAACTTCCTACTCTGACCTCTTAAGGTGTTGCATTTGAGATATTAACTTAGGGATTACTATTGTAATTATGCTAAAATGTGATATAATATAAGCATTATGCAACTTGGAATTATCAAATATCTCAAAAAATCTTTATCAAAATAAAGAAGAACTCAAGCTTGTCGAGGTGACGTATGGTTTTAGTCAGCTCTCGTTTTCTTCTTACTCGCCGCCGTGGTGTCTCGTTACTGGATCGCGCTCTCGTGTTGCACTCCTAATTATTCCACTGATTAGCTTCATTGCGCTTGCGACCAACGTGATAGTCTGGGCTCTCCTAAAGCTTTTCTTGAATCAAAATCAGTCAAAATCTCGAGAAATGATGATCTCGGCTCTTTAGAAATTACAGATAATCAACCTCGAGCCTATCGTAAGACAGTGACGATGACGCTAATCAGCGCATTTCTAGTCGAAAACCAGCGGCTCGCACTAGAAAAACCACAAAAAATACCATAAAACTACTACAGCCATCAGAAATAATTCCAAATGGATATAAAGTACAGTCAGAAAATGGCTGTATTTTTGACAAAATTCTTAATTCAGGTATAATAACTAACGAGTTTTCAAGCCAATTCTACTGCTGTAAAGAAAAGGCCACTTGAGGTTGTAAAATATCGTATTACTAGCTATTCAAGCTGTGAAGTTTTATCTAGAGCTTCACCACTGATGAAGAATCAGATTTTTATCAATAACACAAGAGGAAACTAATGCCAACAATTAATCAGTTGATCCGTAAACCTCGTAAGGTTGCTGCTAGAAAGTCTAAGTCACCAGCCTTGGTTCTATCGTCAACACTCTTAAAACTCGTTACTACTGACCAAGCTTCACCTTTTTAAGCGTGGTGTTTGCTTTATCAAAGGTTACTACAAAACCCCAAAGAAACCTAACTCTCGCTCTTCAGTAAGGTCGCTCGTGTGCGTCTTACTAACGGTCAAAAAGTTTGGGCTTACATCGGTGGTGAAGGTCACAACCTTCAGGAACACGCTGTAGTGCTCGTGCGTGGTGGTCGTGTGCCTGACCTTCCAGGTGTCCGCTATCCACATCGTTCAGTGGTACTCTCGACCTTCAAAGGTGTTAATGGTCGTAAGCAAGGCCGCTCTAGTACGGTGCTGAAGGAGGTAAAGTAATTATGCACGTAAAACTACCAGTCTCTCGAACGTAAGGTGATGCCGATCGCAAATATCAGATCGAGTCCTCGTTCAACGCCGATCAACAAGTCAATGCTGATGGTAAAAAGCAAGCTTCTGAACGCGCAGTTTACGCTGCTATCGAAGGTGCTGCCAAGAAATTGAACTCTGAGAATCAGTGGAAGTTCTCGAAGGCTGTCTCTAACGTTTCTCCAGATTTTCGAAGTTAAATCCCGCCGTGTCGGTGGTGCTAACTACCAAATCCCATTCCCAATTTCTGGTCACCGTCAAATGCACTTTGCCTTCTCTTGGCTCGTGCAATCAGCTCGTTCACGCAAGGGTATGCCATACTCACGCCGTCTCAGAAGCTGAAATCGTCGATGCTTTCAACAGTGCTGGTGCTGCTTTCAAGAAAAGGAAGACACTCACTGCATGGCCGAAAGCCAACCAGTGCTTTGCTCACTTTGCTCGCGCTTAAATTCACGGTCGAAAATACCATCTCTTCGAGGGTGGTATGTTTGTCCGAACTCTCTTATGCTATAATAAAAAGAAAAAGGAGGAAAATGATTAAAATTGCAATCAATGGCTTTGGCCGTCATTGGTCGAAATGCTCTTAAAAATTGCTTTGATGCGACGCGATCTCTCAAGTTGTAGCTATCAACGATTTGACCACTGCAAAACACTCGCTTTTCTTCTCAAGCATGATTCCAGCTATGGTACTACAGCGTGAAGTGACTTTTGATGATCAAAAATATTATCGTGGATGGTAAAAATCCGCGTCTTTTTCCGAAAAGGATCCAGCTAATCTCGCTTAGGGGTGAATTAGGAGTAGATGTGGTGATCAGATCACTGGCTTCTTCACTGATCCAGAAAAAGCAAGCTCATCTCCTGCCGGCGCTCGTAAGGTAGTAATTTCTGCTCCTGCCAAGGGTGAAGGTGCTAAAACTATCGTGCTTGGGGTAAACGAAGGTGAAGTTACCAAGGAAGATAAGATTCTTTCAATGCTTCCTGTACCACTAACTGTCATCGCCCTATCGTGAAAGTGCTTGAAGATAATTTTGGCGTCAAAAAAGCCATGATGACCACCGTGCATTCTTATACTGGTTCTACAGCGTCTGCTCGATGCTCAGCATAAGGATCTTCGTGAAGCTCGTTCTGCTGCCGAAAATATCGTGCCAACTACCACTGGTGCTTCAAAGGCTGCAGCCTCAACTATTCCAAAGTCTCAAGGCAAGTTTAATGGTCTTTCCGTGCGTGTGCCGACCCTGTGAGTTTCCTTGCTGTATACTGCCGTGCACTTTCTCGTCCTACTACCAAGGAAGAACTTGCTCAGCTTTTTCGAAAAAGTTGCCAGCGAGCCATTCTACGAAGGTATTCTCGGCGTTTCCCATGAAGAATTAGTTTCATCCGATTATCGTGGTGATTCCCCACTCTTGTATTGTCGATCTTCCACTTGATTGATGTGGTGGACGGCGATTTGATTAAGATTGTGACTTGGTATGACAACGAATAGGGGCTATTCTAATCGTCTTGTCAGATTAACTGCTGATTTTTGGAAAGAATAAAATGCAACTTTACGTCGCCTCTGATCACTCGTGGATTTACTGTTAAGCAACGTCTTCTGACTTTTTGGCCGAATACCAAAATCACATCAGAAATGAATATCGAGGTAAAAGATCTACGGTCCGCTCACGATTCAACCAGGCGACGATTTTAATGATTCTGCAATTGCCGTCTCCGTGCGGTGCGCGAAAATCCTACGACGCGGATTCCTTATCTGTGGTTCCGCTCACTGGCATTTCGATTCAAGCCAATCGCTTCCGTGGCATTCGTGCAATCTGTGGCTACACTGAATCTCTCGCTCGTATCGGCCCGTAAGCATAATGACGCCAACGTCCTCTGTCTTTCTTCAGACTATATGTCAGAGGAAGAAATTAAATGCGTCTGTCACAGGATTTTTAGAAGAGCCATTTATTCCAGAAGAGCGCTACATTCGTCGTAATCAGCGCCTGGACGAGGAAAATATTTACTAAGGACAAATATGGGTGAGGACACAATTATCAGTACCAACGATTTTAACCGATGACTACGAATGTTTTTGTTGAGCAGATGAAGGCCTATATTTCGTTTGCTAAGCGTATTCAAATTGATCTGATGGATGGCACTTTTTACGCCAAATCAGTAGCGTACCGAAAAGCTCAATTTCACGCAGCTTCCCGAACGGTATTCAGTTTGACCTCCATATTATGCTATTCGTCCGAGCGACCACTTGTCAGAGGTCTTACGTCTGCATCCGCACCTGGCGATTTTTCATGCCGAGGCCTCGGAAGATTCTTACGCAATCTTTGATCAGCTGAAAAGCTGGCATCAAGACAGAGTAGCAATTCTTCCGACCACCTAGCCCTGGTTTTGATTAAAAAGTATCTCGAAGTCGCCGATCATGCTCTGATTTTTGCCGGCAATCTCGGTCAACAAGGCGCCAAGGCCGATATTTTGCAAGCCGAAAAAGTCAAAAGTATTCGCAGTATCAAGCCTGATATTGAAATTGGTTGGGATGGCGGTGCCAATCTGGACTAATGTCCGTGCTCTCGCTAATTACAAGTGAATGTGATTAATGTTGGATCTGCCTTGTCTCAACCTGAAGATAGGCCGCCTATGAGGCCTTGGTTGCAGAAGCTAAAAACGTGAGTCTTCCTATAGTCGCGTAGTTTGTCTCGGTAGTGTCTTGCAAGACATCTCTATGATCGACCACAACGATCTTGACGAGATTAAGACCGGCGAAAAGCTAACTATCGATAAAAACGGTTTCGAAGTGGGTGGTGGTGCGATCAATGCAGCCACGAATTTCTGCTAGACACGTCACGAAACTATTGTCATATCTAATTTTGGTCGTGACAGTGCAGCCAATGCTATTTTGAATTTTCCTCCAAAATGAAAATGTCGACACCAGCTACCTGAATTTTTACCCGTAAAAGACTGGCACTTCGGTGATTTTGCTCGATTCTGAAACTGGTAAACGCACGATTTTGACTTGCCGTGGCACTTCCGAAAGTTTTGCTAACTCGAGAGCTCCGATCTTGACCTGTCTAACGCAGATTGGCTCCACGTCACTAGCTTGAATGGCGATATGAATACCTGCTCTGCACTTTTTGAAAAAGCCAAAGAAGGTATTAAAATTATGTGGAATCCCGGCATGGAGGAGATTGCCGAAAGAAGAAACTTTTTAGGTCTACTTCAAGACGTCGATGTTTTAATTTTGAATGAGAAAAAGAAGCGAAAACCTTGATCGGCGGGAGAAATCCTCGAAGAGCTGTTGGTAAAACTCGCTCGTTACGTTAAAACCGTGATTATTACCGCTGGAGCGCGCGGTTCGATTGCGACGAACGGCAAAGAAACCTATCGCTTAGCGGAATATGAAATGAAAGACTCCGAAAGACACCACCGGCAGCAGGTGATGCCTTTTGGTGCAGGATTTTTGTCCGCTACTCTGGATGGTAAAAAGTTTAAGGATGCACTAATTTTTTGCCGCCGCTAATGCCACCTCGGTGATTTCCTATATTGGCGCTCAAGCCGGCACGCTTTTACGGTGATGAAGACCTTCATCCCATGCCAATCAAAGACTTCAGTATAAAAATAGAGCTTCTGATCTAGTCTCTATGGCTTTTTGTTAAATCTGAAATTCGTTTTTAAGCTATTTAGGAGCCATGATTTTGAGTACCTAGACCGACTGATTATAGATATTTCTGATCAATTTCAGATGTCCATTTTATTTTAGCAGGCTATCATCGCGCACATCATGCGTATCACCTTGAAAAATCTTCAAATCTTCCTTCTTGATCATACCTTCCTAATCATCGTATTAGAAGAATTTAATCAGCGGCTTCCAATGACTTTCCGATGAAAGAATGGCATTTTTTGGCATCTTCTTACCTTGCATTAACATCAATACTTCAGAAAGTTCATCAGTGTGCGAATCCGCCAGGGGAAAAATGCATAAGCCTTTGCTCGACATCACTAGCATCACCTTGCGAGCAAAGAAATAGTGGAACTCCATGGTGTCGGTAAGATAGAGGTTAATTTTTGCTCGTGTGGCAAAATAATATTTAGGCCCACAGATCGACCACCATATTCAGAGCGCCACGGTTCGCAGCTTCCATGATGCCAGGTCCACCACCAGTAATCACCGGATGATCCATTTTTCGGCAGTAATCGTCCAAGTTCCATGGCTTTTTATAATATTTGTCTTTTTCGTTTGGTTCTGGCTAGAGCCGAAGATCGTCACGCCCTGTGAGAAATTGACTGATCGTCGAAAAGCCCCTTCAAGAGATCATAGCATATGCCATTGAACGGTCGATGTCTGGTCCGAGCACATCATTGTCCTGTAAGCTCATTGAGCCAGTTTAATGTTATCTTATCCATTTCTTGATTCTAACATTAAACACTAACAGTTTTCTATCTAGTATAATAGAGATATGTCTCATGTGAAATTCATCTTATCTTGCATAATATTCGCTCCATATTGAATGTAGAGCGCGATTTTGCGCACTGCCGAAGGGTTGGGGGTCGAGAGGTGATTTTCTCGGTTACACTCAACCCCGCTCCTGTATCGAAGAACTTCGCATATCGCCGAAAACATTACAGCTAAATTCATGAACCGCGGCAGCTGAGGCTATCTCAATCTCGCAGCAACAGATAACATTCTTCAAACCCTAGAAAATTATCAGAAGACGGCTCCAACTAGTTGGCTAGAAAATAACCTAGACGATTCGCACGTCTCCATTCAGATTAATTCACCGAGATTTTCACGAAAATCAGCCCAAAAAGTGCCTTGGTGCTCGGAGAGGTCGAAGGATTGCGGAATCTCCGACGAACAAGGCGCTATACGACCGCTTTGTCGAATTCCATGGTGGGCCGCAAAGAATCATTTTAACGTTTCGGTGGCCACTGGGATGATACTCTATGAATTAAAGTGTTATAATATGAAAATAGGAGCTAAATGGAACGTTATAATCATAAAATCGAACAAAAATGGCAAAAAATTTGGGCCGAACAGGAAACCTATAAGGCAGAAGAAAAATTCGACAAAACCGAAAAATATCTCGCTGAAAATGTTTCCTACCCATCTGGTGCAGGTCTTCATGTCGGACATGTGCGTAATTTTTCGATTGTCGATGCCTTAGCGCGTTTCTATTCTCCAGAACGGTTACAACGTTCTACGTCCGTTGGCTATGATACTTTTGGTCTACCAGCCGAAAATTACGCGATTAAGACCGGTGTTTCTCCCAAAAGCTACTCGCATTAATACCGAAAACTTCCGTAAAGCAGGGCTCAGCGTCTCGGTTTTTGCTATTGACTGGTTACGCGAAATTAACACCTCGATCCTGAATACTACCGATGGACCCAGTGGTGTTTCTTGCAGTATTTAAGAACGGTTTAGCTATCAAAAGAGAGCTATCAGTGGTGGTGTCCGAATGACCAAACCGTGCTCGCCAATGAACAAGTGAAAATGGTCACTGCTGGCGCTGTGGTGCCGAAGTTGAGAAAAGAAGAAAAAATGAAGCAATGGTTCTTCAAAATCGCAGATTATGCTGACCGCCTGCTCGCCGATGTTGAGTAGCCTCGATTGGCCAGAAAAAATCAGACCATGCAGAAAACTGGATTGGTAAGTCTATTGGCTCGGAGGTGGTCTTCAGGTATGCCGATTCGCACGTCAAATTAAAGGTCTTTACTACATCGCATCGATACAATTTTTGGCTATACTTCTTGGTGCTTGCACCCAGAGCATCCACTTGCTCTTAGAACTTGCTACTGAAGATCAAAAAGTCGAGGTGGCAGAATATGCTAAAAATGCCATTAAAAATCCGGGAAATCGAACGCCAAGAAAACAAGGAAAAGACCGGTGTCTTCACTGGTAGCTACGCCATTAACCCAGTTAACGGTGCCAAAATACCCGATCTTCATCGCTGACTATGTCTTAATCGGCTACGGTGAAGGTGCGGTAATGGCGGTACCAGCTCATGATGATCGTGATCAGGCTTTTGCTGAAAAATACGGCCTCGAAGTCAAGATGGTTGTCGACGAAAATGAAATTTTAATTAACTCAGGTGACTATACTGGTCTCAATTCCGAAGAAGCTCAAGGCAAAAATCACTGAGGATCTTGAAAAAGAGCACATTGCCGCCCCTCGCACCACTTATCGTATGCGTGACTGTTGATTTCTCGTCAACGCTACTGGGGTTGTCAATCCCAATTGCTATGATAAGGACGGTAATCCTCACGCGATTCCAGAAGACCAATTGCCAGTAGTCTTTGCCGGACATTACTGATTACGAAACCGGATAGCTCTGGCCGTTCTGTCTCGCTAAGGCCGAAGATTGGAAAAAGGTTATTATCAATGGCGAGAAATGACTCGTGAGACTGATACCCTGGATGGTTATGCTTTGCTCTCTTGGTATCTCTGGCGCTATGCCTCGCCTCGCTGACAAAAATCAGCCTGGGATCAAGAAGCTAAAAGTCAAATACTGGCTCCGACCGATATCTATGTCGGTGGTGATCTATGCTGTCCGCTCTACTTATGTGCGTTTTCTGGGCTATGTTCTTCCACGATTGGGTTTGCTGCCTCGAAGAGCCAGTCAAGACACTTGTTTATAACGGTTGCATTAATGCGCCAGATGGTAAAAATAGGCAAATCGAAGGGCAATGATGATTGATCCACTCGACGTGATTGATTCTGGCTACGGTGCAGATACTCTCCGTACCTATGAACTCTTTATCGGCCCCTACAACGAAGATGCTGCCTGAGTACTAAAGCCATTGGTGGGGTTTACCGCTATCGAAATCGCTGCTTTAATCTGGTTTACTCTGAAAATACACTGCCAAAGTCGATGACGAGGCTAATCTAATGGCTCGCCACAAAACCATCAAAGAAAGCCACTGACGATATGAACCGTGCGAACTTTAATACCGTGGTGGCCGCCCTCGCGAATTTTGTCAATCATCTCTATAAAAACGCAGCCGCCCAAAGCTGACCTAGTAGTACTCGCTTCAGTTACTTTCACCATTTCGCCACATCTCGCTTCTGCAAAATGCTCGAGACGCTCGGTTCGACATTTCTTGGCCAACTCACGATAAATCTGCTTTTAGATTAGCGAAACTGCCGAATTTATCGTTCAGTGAACGGAAAGGTCCGCGCTAAATTGCAACTCCCGACCGATATTTCTAGAAAGAAATTCAAAAGCTTGCCCTAGCCGATGAAAAATGTTCAAAAATACCTCAGATGGCGAACCACGAAAAATTATTTTCCCACCAAATACGCGCCTCGTTAGCATCGTAGCTACGTCTAAAAACTTTTTCCTATTCACGAAAAATCTCTACCCCGCTCTGATTTTTCTTGCAAACCATGGGTTTTATAGTACAATAATACAAATTTATATATTAACAAGGGCATTTAATGCCTGAACTAAAGCAAAGCAGCCAAGAAAGACTGGTCTACGCCGTAACCTTCAAATCTTGTCTTAGCTCGTGCAGTCAACAAGAAATCACCCATCGCTAGGCTTTCGAAACTGCTAAGAAAACCCCAAATCTTAAAGTTAAAACTGTAAAAACTGCTGATTAAAAGCTACTAAAAAGACAAAGAAAAGCGAAAAATAATGGCAAGTAATCAGCACCTTGGCGAATTATTATCCTTCAAAAGCCTCTATAGAATACGAGGTGAGAAGTTTTGGCGGGCGACTGCTACAGCCGACATCAATGTTATTATCGCATATCGAACCATACGTTAAAGCCATAGGTGATACTGATTTTATTATCACTACCACAAAGGTATTTTGGAACATCAAGAAAAACTTGACCAAGAATTACATCCCTTTAGCACCAGAATGGCCACTGCCTCTATTGCTGCAATTGACCGTAATATTTTGCGCCTCAGGCTCTTATGAGCTTGAAGCCCAAAGCTGTACCACCAAAAGTTGCTATCAATGAATCCGTTGAGCTAAGCTAAGGCTTTTTGACTCGGAAAATTCATCCAAAGTTCGTCAACGGTGTTCTCAGTACCGCTTATAAACTAGCTCAGGTTCGAGAAATCTGAAAGGAACAAATGAGACAATCAAAGACCAGTTCAGTCGAGGCGAAAAACCTCAAGAAGACTAAAGCTAAAGACCAAAACTGGATTCTCGTCACGCATTTTACCCAAGGACACGAAATTCTCGCGACCAATCTTAAAAACTTCAACAAAAATTCTCAGAAAACCACAGCCATCAAAGAAATTGTCCGCGAGACCGACCTCTGGTGGTATCGTCTTCCGACTGACTAAAGACAAAAAGATATTGAAGTTTTACTCATCCAAGATTCGAAAAACCGTTGGACTATTCCCAAAAGGGACATATCGAGCCAGGTGAAACCGCAAAGCAGACCGCCATCCGCGAGGTGGCGAAAGCCGGTCTGACCACATCCAAGTCCTCTCTTGCTCGGAAAAATCCACTTCAAAGTATCGTCGTATTGATAAAGTGTGGTGCTAATGACTACGCAAATTTATCTCGTACGTTCACTTGATACTACGGGCGACCAACCAGAAAAAAATGGATGAATGGTATTAAATGGTTTAGCTTTCAGGATGCGATCATGTGATTGAGTGTGAGAGATATTGAAAAACTCATGCTTATCGCTTAAAAACGCATTCGTCAAGGAGAATATTAAATAAATTTGAGGTTTCTCAGGATGACTTGCAGATACTTCAAGTATCCAAAGATTCAGAAAGTAGTTATGGAACAGAAATAAATCTTGCTGATTATCAAATTAATATCGCGGACATTAAGCAGCATATTGATGAGGTGGCAATCAAGCTGAAAACCAAAAAGCAACCTCAAAATGCCGAAAGAATTCACTGCCGATACTAAAAAGCTCTCATGCTGATTTTGCTAAAGAAAAATGGGTATCAGAATTCAAAGATATCTCACTTTATCACCGCCCTTACCCACCGCAACTATGTTAATGAACATAAGCATCGAGCATAATGAACGTCTTGAATTTTCCTTGGTGATGCAATTTTAGGCTCGTCACCTCTGATTTTTCTATCGTAATTTTGCTGAACCAGAGTGTATTATGACCGCTTGGCGTTCAGCCGTACGTACGCTCTGGAATCGATTGGTCGAGCTTCCACAGAAATTGGTTACTCTCCATCATTCGTCTCTCAAAAGGCGAGAAGCTCGGTGATGATCGCACTCACGCTTCGATTATTGCCGACTGTTTTGAAGCCGTAACCGGCCAACAGTTATCTTGATCAGGGCTATCTTCGTGCTAAGCAATTTATTTATCAGCACATTCTCACCAAGATGGATGAAATCATTGTCAATGAATCTTGGCGTGATTCTAAGAGTTACTTGCAGGAATTAGCCCAAAAAACCGACGGTGCTACCCCGCAATATCATGTGATTGAGAAGAAGGTCCAGATCATGACCGTATCTTCTCCGTCAATGTGGTAGTTGCGGGTCGTATTCGCGGTACTGGCTCTGGCCATAGTAAGCAAGAAGCTCAGTCTAATGCTGCCACCGAAGGTATCCAAATATTACAAAAACACCTCGGCAATCAACTTCCAGCCACAGCCATCTCACTCTTTCGCAAATAATTTATCGATCCGAGATCAAGCATCAGCCTCATTGCTATTCAGAATAATTTGCATTTTCTCAAAATCAGTTAAAATATCTAAAAATTAATTAAGGAGAAAACATGCTCGCGATTCGTATGCAGCGTAATGGTCGTACTCACTGCAACATTTCGACTAGTCGTCCAAGAATCAGCGTCATCCACTTCTGGACGCGTTGTGGCTGGGTCAGCGGTACAATCCAGAAACTGAAAAACCACCCTCGACAAGGAAAGATCGAGTTCTACCTCGAAGAATGGTGCTCAACTCATCTACCCGTGTAGCTCGTATCTTGAAACTTGAGAAGATGTCAAAGCTTCCTGACTGGGTTAAGGAACTACCGAAGCACAAAAGCTTCAAAGCACGCAGACAAGCTTCGTGAGAATCAACCGAAAAGAAGAAGCTGAAGCTTAATTTCTTAAAGAGAAACGCTCGAAAGAGGGCGTTTTTCTAAAAGCTGCTATAATATAACATAAACCTTACGGAGACCTATGTCAACCATTGACCAACAATTTTATCCAATTTATCGTAAAAGCTCTTGTCAGTAATCCAGAAAAGTCGCTATTAACCGTGTAATTGATGAAAAAGGTGTCTTACTTTCACTTTCCGTCGACCCAGAAGATGTCGGTCGCGTCATTTGGTCGTCGTGGTGCTACCGCTCAGTCTATCCGCACCCTTCTTCGCGCTCTTGGTACGAAGAATGATGCCCGCTACAATCTCAAGATTGTCAACTACCGATGAACTCGAGGTGAAGGCAGACCTACCCGCTGCTCGCACTGTCACTAATTACGATGACGAAGCTGAAACAGAAAACGACGGCCTCGATGAAAACTCGTCTGAGAGCTCGCCGATCTCGATGATCTCGAAGTCTAATAGGCTACGCAGAGTATTTTATAACTGTCGAAAATACCCCGGAAAATGGGGTATGCTAAATTCTCTTGACATTCAATACCGTAATGGTTATACTAATGATAGTTCATTTTTTGAACGAAGCCTAACTACGAGTCAGCTTACATAAACAAAGTTGGAGGAGACTATATGTTCAAAAATCCACGAAATCAGGTGGTTTTTGATTATCAGAAAATTGGATTCTTTATATATTAAAAATCATATTTTTATTCATTTTCATTCTTTATGCTAAAATAAAAACAATTAGATTAAATAGTTTTGCTAATTCAGAATTAGGCAAATTACGAAAAACAATGGGAGAGAATAATGAGTGTAGGCGAAAGTTTCAGCAGGACCAGTCAAGGTAGTTCAGTTTTTCAATATCTATTAACATTTATCTTATCTAATTTTTCTTTGCATTCTTTTTCGACAATCTACATTTGCTGCACCAAATATTTCTATTTCAATTGTCGGCGACACCAGTGATGCGAGCTAATTTTTCCGGCTCAGGCAAGATTGAGGCTTCTAAAAACCGCCGATATTACGGTGAATTCCGATGGCGTATTTGGGTACAAAACTCTTCATGAGTAGCGACAGTGAGAATACTGCGCTTACTGGTCAGATGCTAGTAACTGCAGACTCATCTCATCAGTCAGTGGTAGTGAAAATAAGCTCTCTGAGGATATGCATAATCAATATGGATATAATATCGAGAACACCGATAATAAACTTTATAATGCCATACCTGCCTTGAGCACTCCTGGAAATGATTAAACGGGTGAAGACTAAGCTTAAAAAGTGCGGGATCTTATTAGTTTAATCTAGGTTTTGAATTGAAAATACTATCACTCCAGGTAGCTATAAAAAGAAAGCTCATCTTTAGTCTTATTTCAGACGAGCAAGCCTCCGCCCAGTTAGTTAGTGGTCGAGAAATCAATAAAGCGCTCAAACGCCCAACTGGTAGCGCATATGACGATCCTTTAGAATCCCTCTTTGGAATTATTATGACATCAATATTAGGGTTGGTGTGAAAAATGCGAGAGGATATCCCCCAGAAAATATCTGTCATCTCCGTCCCAGACTCTGGAGATTGAAGTGTATTTGGGGTATGGAGCAAGCAGCCAAACCGCAAGTTATGGTACCTGCATTTGGAGCTATGCTACAGAATTAATATTTCAAGACCTCTCTTATATGTATGCTGGCTTCCAAAAGTCTTAATGGAGATGCAGGCTTTTGAGTTTTTATGATGGCAGGTCCGTCTCGACGTTAAACTTTAAGAAGACCAAAGATGTCTCTCATTTGCTCACAGCGCCACGCCAGGAGGTTCATGGATAGATACTTCTACCCCTAAAGTTTTTGAATTATCAAAACTCTCCAACTGAAAACTTGCTGAATCAATCTTCGAAAATTCTGGGGTTTACAAAATCGGATCAGATTTTGAATCTATTGCAAACAAAGGCTAAAAATTTCAAAAATGCTTTTCAGGATATGAATACGGAGGTAATTATGACTATAAAACCACAAATTGGCTATTCAATAATGCCGAAGATACCTCATCGATGTTTGAAAAACTTCAATATGTCTGAAATAAAATTACCAAATGTCACCTTTGCTAAGAGTTAAAAACACTAACTCCATGTTCAAAAATATCAAATCTCTCTACCTTCGATATTAATCAGGCTACTTTTTGCCGCTGCAGAAGATGTAACTAGTATGTTTGAGGATGTATATTTCAATGATACGCTCTAAATGAACAATGCTACTAGCCGCGAAAAATGCATCTAATATGTTTAAGTCGGTGGAAATTAATACAGTCAGTCTACCAAGTGCCACCTTCGATAGCGTAGTTAATGCCAATGCTATGTTCATGGAATCAAAATCAGCACTCTCACTATCAGTCAAGCAACTTTTTGCAAATGCTGAAGATATTTCATCAATGTTTGAATCTACCCATGATAAACGTTGATATTAATCTTCAAAGTGCTACTTGCACATGCAAAAACGCTCACCATCGTATGTTTTACTGGGGGCGAGCCACATCAGTCAATCTGTCCAATGCGATACTTAATGAGATTGAAGACGTCTCATCGATGTTTGAGGACGAGATTATTTAACTGAAATAAAAACTGCCAAAAGCCACTTTTGATAAAACAAGCAATTTCAACCGGACCTTCTTTTCTGTATCTGCGGCCACCATCATCAGCCTACCGAGATCACTTTCGAGCCGCAGAAGACTTAACAAGTATGTTCCCATGATTGCGGTTATATGACAACTTTTGGAACCCAAATCCTTCGAAAATGAGTTGCTTGCATGTCGTCACTATGGCGAGTATGTTTAAGGAACATACAGTATGACTGAGATTAATCTTGAAAACTGAATATTAATGGTGGCACACTTCTAGAATATTCAGGAACTCTTTAAGGATAATAGTAATACTGAAAAATTATTTTTACCAACTGCTTTTCGATACTTCAAATGTCACTAATATGGCATCGGCATTCGAAAATTGTCAACTATTGACCGAGATCGGTAATTATAGCCAACTTAATCTAAAAAGCGTCACAAACGCTAGTCGTCTATTTGCAGATGCTGAAAGTCTCGATCTGAAACAAATTATTCCACTGCTAAAAACTAATAGCATCGAAAAATGCTTCATTCATGTTCTATCTTGCATATTCGTCAGCTCCGTCGCTTCTCAAGTAACTTTCAAACTAATAGCCACCACTACCATGCAAGGTATGTTCCAGGGATTCATGACTCCATCTCTTAATATTTCACATTTAGTTTGGAAAATACTACTACTATGGAGGACATGTTTGTGGAAAAAGAGGCATCACGGACATATGCCGTCGGTGGTCAATATTACGCCGTTTCTGAGTAATCTGGCCAAAACGGTATTCTGAATGCCCCACATTTAACCACTATGAAGAGTCTTTTTCATAAAATTATCACATCACTAAGCTCAATCTACAAAAATTCGTTAGTCCAGCGCTCACTGATACTAGCTATATGTTCTACCAATTAGACAAAGAAATCACAGAAATAGACGTTAATGGCCTTGATACGCAGAATGTAGAGATATGTCTGAGATGTTTGACGGATTAAAATTCGATCGCGGCAGTCTCAGGTGGTAGCTTTGCTCCTAAATTCAAGACTACCAGTCTAAAGAATATGTACGGTATGTTTTATTATATGAACGTTGATCATCTTGACTTAACTGCTCTTGATGTTTCCAGATGTACTAATATGGAATATGCACATGGGTAATGCATATTTTATTACAATAGATCTCACTGGCTGGAATACGAGTAATGTAGAAAACATGAGTATCTATTTTTATAATAATTGGTACCTCACTACAATTTATGCCTCAGATAGCTGTTACTACAAGGTTGCACAATCGGATGATATATTTAATATGAATGGATATGATAATCTTGTCGGCAGGTAACGGCACCCATGCTGCAGGTCAAAGATATTACCTACGCTCGTGATCGATCGTCCAGGAAAGCCGAGGCGCCTTTTACTCTAAAAATAGTTTCTGAACGAAAATACCCTTGAAAAATCCCGAAAATGCGTTAAAATAACTAAGAAGTAGTGTGCCTACTATTAACATGTCTTTTTATTTTAGCGAGTTGGAAAAGACATAAGTAGCAGTAATCTTCGGCGCTAAAGATTATTAACATCTAAATAAGAGGGAAAAGTGAGTAAAATAGTACCATTCAGATGGCAATCGTGTCTTTTTCACTGAAGGAGACAAATTGCCTATCCTGATCTTACTGCACATCAGAAAGATTCTTGGGAAGAATTTGTACATTCAGGGTCTACGCGAAGTTTTCACCGAACTCAATCCAATTGATGACTATACTAGGTCAGAAATTGTCACTAAAGTTTAAAAGTGCGAATTTAAGGCTCCAAAACATACCATTCAGGAAGCCAAATATAATCTTGAAACTTACGAAGCTCCTTTGCATGTCAAAGCTGAACTTCAAAACAAAGTCACCGGCGAAGTCGTCAGACAGGAAATTTACTTCAGTAATTATCCATGGATGACTGACCGTGCTACCTTCATTATTAATGGGACTGAGCGTGTGATTGTCTCTCCAGTTGATTCGTTCAGCTGGTGTCTTTTTCACCGCCGAAACCATTGGCATGAAGCGCTATTACGGTGCTAAAGGTGATTCCAGGTCGTGGTGCATGGCTCGATTTCGAGACCGCGCCAAATGGTTGTATCTATGTGAAGATCGACCGCCGTCGTAAAATCCCAGTCACCACTTTGCTTCGCGCTCTTGGCGTTGTGAAGGATGCTGATAATAAGGCTAGAATTCCGAAAATGTCGACACCGGTGCGATTAGTACATCGACTCCACTATCGATAAGGATACTACCAGCTCTCAGGCTGCACGCCCTTCTCGAAGTTTACCGTCGTCTCCGCCCAGGGTGACTTAGCTACTGTCGAGAACGCTCGTTCTCGGTTGGGCGTCTCATCGATTACAAGCGTTATGACTACTCTCGTGCCGGTCGTTTCAAGATTAATCGCCTTGGTTTGATACTCTAACGACAGTACTCACCGTACTTTGCAAATGGGATGATCTCGTCGCGATTATTGCCGAAATCATTCGCTTGAATAACACTCAAGAGCCTGCTGACGATATCGACTCTCTCTCTAACCGTCGCGTACGTATGGTTGGTGAGCTTGTCCAACGTCAATTTCGCCTTGGTATGCTTCGTTTTGCAACGTAATATCTTAGACCGCATGTCGATGGTTGACGCTAAAGAAAAAGTCACTCCATCTCAGCTCCTTAATCCACGTCCAGTGGTAGCTGCAGTTCGTGAATTTTTCAGCACTTCTCAGCTTTCTCAGTTGATGGACCTTACACACCCATTCGGTGAGCTTGCTCACAAGCGCCGTCTATCTTCTATAGGTCTGGTGGTCTCACTCGTGAACGCGCCGGTTTCGATGTGCGTGATACTCACCCTACCCACTACGGTCGCATCTGTACTGTAGAAACCCCAGAAGGTGGTAACGTGGGTCTCGTCTTGAACCTTGCTACCTATGCTCGTATTAACGAATATGGCTTCATTGAAGCTCCATATGTCGTAGTGAAAAACGGTAAAGTCACCGACGAAGTTATTTACGTTGACGCTAGTGTCGAACGTGATATGGTGATTGCTGATACCTCTGTTAAATTGAACGCTAAAGGCGAATTTGAAGACGAGATGGGTCTCCGCTCGTGTCAATGGTCAGCCAGTTCAGGTTGAATCATCTAAGGTTACCCACGTCGATGCCGCTCACTAGGAAATTCTCGGTATCTCTGCCGCTCTGATTCCATTCGTGGAAAAGAACCGTGTCGACCGTGCACTCATGGGCTGCGCCATGCAGAAACAGGCTGTGCCTCTTCTCCGTAATCAAAGCCCCAACTGTTGGTACCGGTATTGAAAATGATATCGCTCGTGCCACTTCTCAACTTATTGTTGCCGAAGGTGATGGTGTAGTTGAAAAAGCCGACGGTAAATCTGTGATTGTCGAAAATATGCTGACAAAACTTCCAAAGAATACCTTGTCGAGCACTTCGAACAAACCAACTCTGATCAATGTTGCAACCAACGCTGTGTGGCGGTGCGTGGTCAAAAAGATTAAGGCCGGTGACACTCTTATCGAAGGTGCTTCTCTTGAAAATAATGAACTCGCTCTCGGTCGCAACCTTCTCGTCGCCTTCATGCCATGGCGTGGCTACAACATGGATGACGCTATCTGTCATCTCTCGCAAAGCTCGTCGAAGATGATACTTTGACCTCTATTAATATTAAAGATTTCGATGTGGAGTTCGTGAAACCAAACTTGGTCCAGAACAAGTTACTCGTGATATCCCTAATGTTTCTGAGCACGCTCTTCGCCACCTCGGTGAAGACGGTATCGTGACTGTTGGTTCCGAAGTGAAGAATGGTGATATTCTCGTCGGTGAGATTACCCTAAGGGTGAACAAGAACTCAGTTCTGAAGAGCGCCTCCTTCGCGCCATCTTTGGTGAAAAAAGCCAAAGACGTCCGCGATACTCTCAGTTCGTATAGGTGGTGGTACTTCCGGTAAAGTTATCGGTGTCCGCATCTATACTCGCGAACAAGGTCATGAACTTAGGCTGGCGTTCTCATGCAAATCAAGATTTACGTCTGCTGAAATGCGCAAGATTCAGGTCGGTGACAAGATGGCCGGTCGTTACGGTAACAAGGGGTGTAGTTTCCCGTGTGCTTAACGTTGAAGACATGCCATTCATGGCTGACAGTACCCCAATCGATGTCTTACTTTCCCCAATGGGTGTGCCTTCTCGTATGAACCTCAGTCAGCTTTATGAAATCCACATCGGTATGGCTGCTCACGTCCTTGGCTACAAGGTTGCAACCCCATCCTTCAATGGTATTCCTGATGAGGTTATATCTAAGGAACTTGAAAAAGCTGGTATTGATAGTAATGGTCGTACCCAACTCTATGATGGTCTCACTGGTAGAACCATTCCACGAAAAAGACACGCAGTTGGTGTGATGCACATGATTAAGCTACCACATGGTCGAAGACAAGATTCACGCTCGTTCGATTGGTCCTACACTATGAGTTACTCAACAACCTCTCGGTGGTAAGGCTCAAAACGGTGGTCAGCGTTTCGGAGAAATGGAAGTTTGGGCGCTTGAAGCTTACGGTGCTGCCAGCATCCTTCAGAAATGCTCACAATCCAAATCCGATGACGTTTACGGTCGTGCTAAAGGCTTACAGATCCATTGTAAGAATGAACCAATCCAAGGCCTAAAGCTTCCGAAGGCTTCAATGTCTTAGTCAAAGGAACTTCAAGGTCTCGGTCTTAAGGTTGATCTTCTCGATAATGGGAAGCACGTGATGCTGACTCTGTAATTGAAAGATACTTCTCGCGAAATTGAACGCGCTCAAGATGACCGTCAGATTTACGCTAGAACACAATGTTCATATTGAAGATGACAGTAATGATACCATCGATCTTACTGAAGAAGAAACTGAAGAAGCATTAACTGAAGATGGAATATCAATAACAGAAGGAGACGACGACAACGTCGATCTCGGAGAGGAGCTCTAAAATATGGCTTGGATGGATAATTATATCTCAGCCAGCGACTTCGATTCAATTCGTCTTTGCGTAGCAAGCGCCGAAGACATCTTGAGGCTGGAGTTATGGTGAAGTATTGAAGCCAGAAACCATCAATTATCGTACTCAGAAACCTGAGCGTGATGAAACTGATTCTGTGAGCGTATCTTTGGTCGAGTCAAAGATATCAGCCCTATGATAGTAAACTTAAAGGTGTCCCGCTCTCGTAGAAGCGCCGTCGATAAAGAAGGTAACTAGTCACCAAATCTATCGCTCGTCGTGAACGTATGGAGCCACATCAAACTCGCTGCGCCAGTTGCTCACATCTGGTTCATGCGTGGGACGCTTATCTGCTTTGAGTCTTTTGCTTGACCTCACCGTTAAGTCAATCGAAAAAGTCGTTTACTTTTGCTTCTTACCTGCCATCGATAATGCTGATGACGCTAAGATTGAACAGAGTTAAAGGCGATTTGATTGCTCAGCACGATGCTGCAATTCAAGCTATTAAAATTCGTTACTCTGAAGCTGCCAAGGTTGAAGGTGCTAACGCTGAAACTCTAGCCAACGAAGAAGCTAGGAACTTGAAGCTTTGGATGCTGACTTCTACTCCCGCAAGAACATTCTTGAAGGCTTGAAGAAAGGGCGCCGTAATTTTCGAAATTGATTACCGTAATCTTCCAGAAGAATACGAAGAACTTGTCACCGTCAAAATGGGTGCTCAAGCTATCCGTGAATTACTCGAAGTTGACCTTGATGCTGATGATTGAAGATCTCTGCTGCATAAGCTGAAGAAGCTAAGGGTCAAAAGGAACGCAAACTTATCAAGCGTAGCAAATTGCTTGAGGTATGAAGAATTCAATATCAAGCCAGTCGATCTCTCGTTTTGACTGTGATTCCAGTCATCCACCAGATCTCCGTCCAATGATTTCACTTCCTGGTGGTCGTTTCGCGACTTCACCTTAACGATCTGCGTCGCGTGATTAACCGTACACAACCGTTTGAAGAAATTACTCGACCTCAATGCGCCAGAAGTAATTATTCATAACGAAATGCGCATGCTCCAAGAAAGCTGTTGACGCTTTAATTGACATAACGCCAATCACGGCCGTCAAGCTTAGCTCCCAAAAATGGTCGCCGCGCTTAAATCCTCTCAGACCTTCTTAAAGGTAAGCAGGGTCGCTTCCGTCAGACCTTCTTGGTAAGCGTGTCGACTACTCGGTCGTTCTGTGATCGTCATCGGTCCTGAACTCAAGCTTAATGAATGTGGTTTGCCAAAACTCATGGCTCTTGAGCTCTTCAAACCTTTCGTAGTTTCTTGGTTACTTTTCTCACGAATACGCTGCCAACTCTCGCGCCGCTTCTCGTATGATTGACGCTAAAGAATCCGTAGTTTGGGACGCTCTCGACAGGAGTTATTCAAAGGTCGCTATGTCCTCTTGAACCGTGCTCGTCGCTTCACCGTCCTATCTATTCAGGCTTTCCAACCAAAGCTCGTTGACGGTATGGCTCTCAAGCTTCACCTCATAGCTTCCGGCTTTAACGCCGACTACGATGGTGACCAAATGGCCGTTCACCTTCCTCTCTGATGAAGCTCAGCAGGAAGCTAAGACTTTGATGTCATAGCAACCTCTTGAAGCCAACCGATGGTTCTCCAGTGCTTTCAATCTACCAGGATATCGTACTTGGTGCATACTACCTCACTTACGATAAGCCAGGTGCCGAATCTGAAACCCACGCCTATAGCTCGGTTGTAGAAGCTGAAATGGCTTACAGAAGCTGGTGATATCGCTCTTCAGACTCCGATTCGTGTGATTCAGCTAAAGAAAACTATTCGAAATACCACTCTCGGTCGTGTCTTCTTCAACGAAATCTTGCCGAGAAGATTACCCATTTGATAATGGCATTCAAACTTCTAAGCACTTGAGAGAAGGTCATAGCGACATCTTCAATCTTTACGGTGCCGATGAGACAGTTCGTATTGCTGACGAACTCAGGCTCTCTCCTTCAGTAGCGAAACTATCCTTCTGTATCTCGACCTGTAGGATGACTACCCAACCTACGAAATCAGGGACTTCATCGCTTTAAAGGGTGACGTCAAGACTGCTCTTATCCAGGATCAGTACAACAAGGTCCTCCTCACCGATGACGAACGTTACTCTTTGACTGTTGCCAACTGGCGTGAAATCGATGACCGAGATTTCCTAACTTCCTCAAAACTAAAAGCTGCAACTATGGATACCGACATTGCTGTGATGACCAAACTCTGGTGCTCGTGGTTCTGTCTCTGGTATTAAGATTGCTTCCGCTGAAATCAGTATCATGGTGGATATCTTCAACCGTGAAATTGAGCTTCCAGTCAAATCTAGCTACAAGAAGGGTCTTAACACTCTTGAATCCTTCATCGCCACCCGTGGTGCTCGTCAGGGTATGGTCTCGACCGCTCTTCGTACTGCTGACTCTGGTTACCTCACTCGTCGTCTTGCTCGATGTGGCCCCAAGATGTCTTTACGTCGATAAACCAAATGATGACCCAGGTTTTCGAAATCTTTCAGTCCGAAACTGAACACACTGGTATTGGTGTACTCAACGTATTGCTGGTCGTTATGCTGCCGAAACCGTTCCAGGGTTATATCGAAGCTGACGAACTTATCACTCGATGAAATCCTTGAACAAATCGCTGAAGACGCAAAATATCAGAGTCCGTCGAGATTCAATCTGTCCTCACTACCAAGAGCATCAACGGTGTACCTCGTAGACTTACGGTGTCGATATGGCTGCAGTAAACTTATCGAACCAAACCAACCAATCGGTGTGATTGCTGCACAATCTCTCGGTGAACTTGGCACCCAGCGACCCTCGATACCAGCTTCAGCTCCGGTGTCGCAGGTTCTGAAAAGTGCTATCGCTCGTGGTCTCCCTCGCGTGGAAGAGCTTCTCAAAGCCCCGTTCACCAAAGGTCAAGCTTGGTTGCTCCAGTTTCTGGTCTAGTCGATGTTTGGGAAGATGGTAATCGCTTTGTGGTTCAAATCACCCCAACTTCTGTCGTTCTGAAAAGATTGAAAATTTCTGAAGGTCACAAGATTAAGATTAAAGACTGTTGCTAATGTCAAAACTGGTGATGTCCTCGCTACCAAGGCTAAGGGCCTCGAGACCAATCATTGCCCCATTTGATGGAAATGCTCAAATCGTCGACGCGCCATCATCCTCACCGAAGTAGTAGTGCTCCAGTTCGCGTCGAAATTCCTAATGATGCCGAGATGTTGGTCAAACCAGCCGATACCGTCGAAGCCGGTGATCGTCTCACTACTGGTTCTTTGAATCTCAAGATCAATTGAAATTCAAAGGGTGCCAGACTACCGCCCGTTACATCATGAACGAAAGTATGTCCGCTTTATGCTGCTAACGGTGATGAAGTTCCCTAGAGCACCTTGAGGTGATTATCCGCCAGATGTTCGCGTCGTCGTGATCGACGAACCAGGTGATACTGACTTTGTGACTGGCGATATCGTCTCTCTCTCTGCAGTCGAAGATGAAAAATCAAAAGCTCGAAGCCAAGGTCGCATGCCAGCATCTTACACTCGTATGCGCTTGGTATTACCAGGTCGCTATCTGGTCAGATTCCTCCTCTCTGCTGCTTCCTTCAAGACACCACTCGTGTGCTTATCAATGCCGCCATCTCTGGTCGTGTTGATCGCCTCCAATGGTCTCAAGGAAAAGCGTAATTATCGGTCGCAAGATTCCAGTAGGTACTGGTGTCGTCGCCCGTAAGAACAGAAGAAAAACCGCTGAAGCTGAAGAATCTACCGAGCCGAAGCTGAAATCGCTCTCGAATAAAGAGTAAAATAAATACCCCGCATCTGGGGTATATTTTTATAGATAAAACCAAGTATAATAAACCTATGCAAACATGTCGATTCCATCCAGCAGGCTGCTTACATCTTTCCGCCTCTGGCCCCTAGCTTTTCTTACTATTCCATATCTAATTTATAACTACAAAAATATGGCTCTATCTGAGCTATGCGTATTTGGATCGTCTATTCTTTTTATTTTTGATATGCTTTTCACCTATCTGTTTGGTGATTCTGCCTCCCATTCCCCTGAAAAAGCCGCTACCTTTACATAACCATCAGATGCAGCTCCTGCCCGTTTAACTTTTATCTTCGATATTTTGAAACACGCCAAGTTGCAGCTAGTAAATCCCAAATCCCTACCTACATCATCAATAATCCCTGCCTTCTTTCTCCACGATTTTCAATATTTTTCATGACTCTGCCCTTTGGCTTTTATCTCAAATACTACTTTAAGAATAACTTCAAGCAGGTCGCTATTAAATCCTTCTTTCTCTCACTTTTCTTTGAGCTTAACTCAACTTAGCGGACTCTATTTTATCTATTCGGCAACTATCGTCTCTTTGATGTCGATGACCCTAACCACTAATACTCTCGGTGGTATTCTCGGCTTTGCTTTGGCCACCATGTTAGCCAAATATCTCCCAACCAGAGAACAAATCGACGAAAAAGTCTCGAACGTGTGATAAAATTTCACTTTGCGTCGTCTCGTGGCTATGGGTTTTGATTTTACCTTAGGCGGTTTCTTTACTATCTTCTTTGGTGATATTGTACTAAAATTAATCCATCTCGAATCTGATTTTCTTTACTATTCAAATCCCATTCATTTTTTTATCTCGTCCTCTCAACCATCATTTTACGCGGCCGCACGATTGACTTTTTATGACCAACCCAAGGTCGAATCTAATCATAAAGTCGGAATCTTGCGAACTTATCTGCGTTATTTCCTACGTTACCTCTTTTTCTATCTTCAATTCATCACTTTGCCGCTCGCTTTTAGTTAATGTGCTGAATCTCGCCCTCGTTAACAATATTCTTAGTCATGAAACCATTACCTATATCGCTTTTGGGTCTACTGGTAGTTTTGCTATATATTACCTAATTAATCTACTACTAGTCGCTACTCGCAAAAAGCTTTATTCTATGAGAAATCTTTCGGAAACCCACCTGGTAAATACCACGAAAAAAGTTAAAAAATTCTAAACCAACCGCAAAAATCACACAAAATAACCATCCAATAGTCTCAAAAATCGACGACCAGGACGATGAGGCCGAAGAAGTCTAATTCCGACCTTGATAATCTGTGTCATTTGTGGTAAAATCATCTTTGTAAGTTTATCAAGGTGACATTTGAAGAACTAGACAATTAAGGAAAGCCACTTTTTTTCCAACTGTAATATTTTTTTAATATAGGCCAAACAGAGAAAAAAAGTCGGAACTGCCTTACTGTCTCAGCTAATAGAGTGTCTCCGTAAAGGAAAGGAAAAGATGAAAGTCATCCTCGGCACCAAAATTGGTATGACCCAAATCATCAGCGAAGATGGTTTAGTGACTCCTGTTACTATCCTTCAAGCTGGACCAGCCACAGTGACTCAGATAAAGACCGTCGAAACCGATGGTTATAATGCTGTGCAGCTCGGTTACGGTAAGGGTAAGAATCTGAGCAAGTCGGTATCAGCTCACGTCAAAAAAGCTGGAGAAACATTAAGTCCTAAAATCTTAAAGGAATTTCGTACGGATTCCACCACAGATTTCAAGTTAGGCGACGTATTTACAGTCGATAATTTTGAAATTGGAGACAAGGTTGCGGTTACTGGTATTTCGAAGGGTAAAAGGATTTGCTGGTACTGTCAAACGTTGGAACTTCCAAGAGTCACGCAATACCCACGGCTTCAAGGGCGATATTCGTAAAGTCGGTTCTATCGGCTCGATGTATCCTCAAAAAGTTTTCAAGGGTAAGCGCATGCCAGGTCGCATGGGCCACGATCAAGTTACTGTAAAGAATCTTGTCGTTGCTTACATCGATAAGGGAAAACAACATCCTCGGTCTTAAGGGCGCCGTCCCAGGACCAAAGAAAGGTATCGTAACTGTGGAGGGAAAAGGGAGTAATATGGCAGATTTAAATCCAGAAATCTTCAATCTCGAAGTTACTAATCACGAATTGATTAAATTAGCTTACGATGCATATCTTGCTAACTCACGTAGCTCACACGCCAAAACTTTGAAGCGTGGCGAAGTTCGCGGTGGTGGTAAGAAACCATGGAAGCAAAAGGAACTGGTCGTGCTCGTTTCGGCTCTACCTGTAACCCTATCTGGCGCCATGGTGGTGTAGCTGGCGGCCGTACTGGCAACGAAAAACTTCACCAAGAATCTCTAGAAACGCTAAGAAAGTTGCAGTCATGCAGGCTCTCTCTATCAAAAATACCGATAAGAGCATCATCACTATCGATTCTCTCGGTATCAAAGATGGTAAAGTCAAAGAAGTCTTAGCTACTCTTAAGAAAAATGGTATTACTTCAGAAAATACTCTGATCGTAGTTCCAGAGAAAGACGCTCTAACTCTACGTGCAACCAACAACCTCGACTTTGTCAAAGTTGTTCGTCCCACATTCATCAATGTCTTCGACATCATGAATGCAGACAAAATCGTTCGTCAAAGGATTCTGAAGCTCAACTCGAAAACTGGTTAATCGGAAAGGAGAACGCATAATGCTACTTATTCCTCGAAGAACCGAAAAGGCTTACGCCGAACAAAGTAAATCTACTTATATCTTTAATGTTCCTGCTGACGCTTCCAAGCTCGCTGTAGCTAAGGCTGTCGCTGAACAATACAATGTCACCGTCAAAGATATCCGTATTCTTACTCGTAAGGGTAAAGCGACCCGCTTTTCAAAGGGTAAACACGCCTATCCAGGACAACATATCGTCGCGACCGCAAGTATGCTTATGTCACGCTTGCTGAGGGTAACAAAATCCGCGTCTTCGACGAAGAAACTGTTGAGGAAGGAGATAAAAAATAATGAGCATTAAAGCTTATCGTCCTACTACTCCTGCTCAGCGCCAGAAGACTACTCAGGATTTTGATCAAATTACGACCAGAAAACCGCTCAAGTCTCTCTTGAAGGCCAAAAAGCAGAACGCAGGTAAAAACAACCAAGGACGCATTACTGTTCGTCACCGTGGTGGTGGTGTGAAGAGACACTATCGTATTCTTACTCACAACCTTCCACAAGGTAAGACCTACGAAGTTATGGAGATCGAATATGATCCAAACCGTAGCGCTCGTATTGCTCGTATCAAAGACGAAAACAATAACTTCCATTACGTACTTGCTGATTCCAAGATGTTTAAGGGTAAGAAATTCCAAACTGGCGCAGAAGCTCCAATCGAAGAATCTAACCGCTTAGCTCTTGACCTAATCCCAGTCGGTACTATGGTTTACGCTATCGAGCTAACTCCAGGTCGTGGTGCTCAAATGGCCCGCTCCGCTGGTGCATCTGCTCAACTTATGGCAAAAGAAAACGGCTATGCTACTCTTCGTATGCCATCAGGTGAAGTTCGCAAAGTTCTCGCAACTTGAGAAGCTTCCATCGGTGTAGTTGGTAACCTCCAACACCAAAACATCAAGATTGGTGCTGCAGGTCGTACTCGCCGTAAAGGTATCCGTCCAAGTGTCCGTGGTGTTGTTATGAACGCTACAGATCACCCACACGGTGGTGGTGACGGTGGTCGTCACGGTACCGGTAAAGCTCCTCGTACACCATGGGGTCAGCTCACTCGGTTTCCGTACTGTCACAATAAGAAAACTAATAAAATGATCGTGCGTAGTCGTCACGAAGGAAAGAGGAAATAATCTATGTCTCGTAGCCTTAAAAAGGTCCATTCGTGATTTTAAACTCGAAAAGAAGATCAAAGCTCTCTCCGCTGAAGATCGCACCGTGATTAAAACCTGGCTCGCCACTCAACCATCTTCCCAGAAATGGTTGGTCGCACTGTCGCTGTTCACAACGGCAAAGTCCACGTTCCAGTCTTCGTTTCCGGAAAAATATGGTCGGACACAGCTTGGTGAATTTGCTCCAACTCGCAAAGTTCAAACGCCATGGTGGTAAAAAGCTGATGTAAAGGAGGTAAATAATGTCCACTCATTTTGCACACGCACATTAAAGGTGTAGATTCTATGCCACGCAAGACCAATGTTGTCGCTAGCCCTCGTTCGCGATCGCTACGTCGCTGACGCTCTGTTGTCCCAGAACACACCCCACGCCGCGCTGCACGTCCAGTCATGAAGGCGATTGATTCTGCCAAAGCTAATCTCATTAACTCTGGTGTTTCAATTGACCCTAAGATCATCCGCATCGCCCGTATCTCTGTTACTGCTGGTACCCGCATCCGTCGTTTTGTTCCTGCATCACGCGGTCGCGCTCTTCCATTTGAGAAGATTAGCAGCAACATCTTCGTTGAAGTAGCTAGCGAAGAAAAAGCTAAAAAGAATCAGCTAAGGAGGACAAGTAATGGGTCAAAAAGTAAACCCGGTTTCTTATCGCCTTCAAATCAGTAAAGATTGGGCCTCCAAATGGTTCACCAAGAACACTGATTTCAAAAAATGGTTAATCGAAGACGTCAAGATCCGCGAGACTATTGAAAACCGCTTTCAAAGCTCGCCCAACCATTGCCCGCATCGAAATCGAACGTACTGATAACCTTACCACGGTTACTATCCGTACCGCTAAGGCTGGTGCAGTTATCGGCAAACAAGGTGCTGGTATCAATGAATTAAAGAAAGAATTGGAAAAATTCGTTTCTCAACCAATCCGCCTCAATGTGGAAGAAGTTAAGAAACCTGAATTATCCGCCAAGCTCGTTGCTGAAAATATCGGTTTTCAACTTGGTAAGCGTATGAACTTCCGCCGTGCCGTCAAGATGGCTACTCAGTCCACCATGACCGCAGGCGCTAAAGGTGTTCGTGTCGAAGTTTCTGGTCGTCTTAATGGCGCCGAAATGTCTCGCCGTGAGAAATTCATCGAGGGTTCAGTTCCTCTACACTCTCCGCGCTGACATCGATTTCCACTGTCATCACGCTCCAACCATCGCCGGTATCGTAGGTGTTAAAGTTTGGATTTATAAGGGAGAAAAATAAATATGGCTATTTTACTTCCAAGTCGCGTTGCGCACCGTAAGGTTAGAAAAAGGCAAAATGATGGCGTAGCTACTCGCTGTAACACTGTCGCTTTTGGTGAATTCGGTCTCATGTCTCTCGACAATGAACGCATCAATTCCCCGCCAAATCGAGGCTGCCCGTCAAGCTATTACCCGCTATATTAAGCGTGGTGGTAAAATTTGGATCCGCATCTTCCCACACACCCCCTGTCACCAAGAAACCCTCTTGATGTGAAAATGGGCTCTGGTAAAGGTGAACCACAATTTTACGTAGCTAAAGTTAAAACTGGTACTGTGATGTTCGAAATGGCTGAAGTCACTGAAGAACAGGCAAAAGAAGCACTTCGTCTTGCCTCTCACAAGCTTCCAGTACGTTGTAAATTTGTAAGGAAAGGTGAAATTTAATCATGGCTGATAAGAAAACTGAAACCGCCAAGGTTAAAACCGTCGCTGAGTTGAAGCAAGAGCTTCGAAGCTAAGCGTGGACTCTACGAAGGTACCTTGCAAAATCCACATCGTATCAAAGCTTTGCGTAAAGAAATCGCCAAAGCACTAACTTTAATTAATCAAGGAAAGGGAGCCTAAGTATGGCAAAAACACTTCAAGGAGTAGTTACCTCTGATAAGCGCGATAAGACCATCACCGTCTCCATTACCAGCCGTGAAACTCATCCCACTTTATCACAAGCAGTACTCACACCCGTAAGTACACCGCTCATGATGAAGCAAATGAGGCTAAGCTTTGGTGATAAGGTTGAGATCATCGCCTGCCGTCCTTACTCAAAGACTTGTACCTATAAACTCGTCAAAATTCTTGAAAAAGTCTCACGATTCAGTCGAACTTAAAGCTGAAGTTAGTGGTGACCTAGAAGAAGGAGAGGAAAACTAAGATGATTCAACAGGAAACTAGATTAGCTGTCGCAGATAACAGCGGAGCCAAGGAACTTGGCGTAATCCGTGTCCTCGGTGGAACTCGCGCTCGTTACGCTCGTGTTGGTGACATTGTCACCGCCAGCGTAAAGGACGCATCTCCTACAGGCAATATTAAGAAAAAGCAGTAGTTCGTGCCGTTATCGTTCGTACTCGTGGTCATTCGCCGTGCTGATGGTTCTACCATCCGCTTCGACGACAATGCCGCCGTGATCGTTAACGACGACAAAACTCCAAAGGTACCCGTGTCTTCGGACCAGTCCCACGTGAGCTTCGTGAACTCGGCTTCAACAAGATTATCAGTTTAGCACCGGAGGTTCTATAATATGGCACAGAATTTGAAATCTGGCGATATGGTAAAAATCATTGCCGGCGACCACAAAGGTCAGACTGGTAAAATCGTCAAAATGGATCGTGCCGCTCACAAAGCGATGATCGAAGGTATCGGCATTCGCGAGCGTCACATCAAAGCCACTCAATTTAATCCAAAGGGTGGTAGAAAGATATTCACGTCGGTATCGATCTTTTCCAATCTTAAGAAAGAAGGGAAATAATCATGGCTGAATATACCCCACGTTTGAAAGTCTTATACCAAGACAAAATCGTAAAAGACCTAGAAAAAGAGCTTAACATCAAGAACATCAACCAAGTTCCAAAACTTGAAAAAGTGATTGTATCTTGTGGTGTTGGTAAAAAGCGTGAAGATAAGCACTACACTGAAACCGTAGCCCTTACTCTTGCCAAAATTACCGGTCAAGCTTCCACCTCTAGGCTAGCAAAGAAATCTATTGCTACCTTCAAGATTCGTAAAGGCATGGGCGCCCCAGTTGGCTACCTCACCACTTTACGTAACGATAAGATGTATGAATTCGTTGACCGTTTCATCAATATCGCTTTTGCTACACGTTCGTGACTTCCACGGCGTTCCAGGCAAATCTTTTTGATGAACAAGGCAACTACTCAGTTGGTCTTAAAGAACAAACCGTTTTCCCAGAAATTACCTTCGAAGACGCATCTGTTCTTCACGGCCTTGAGATTACCTTCATCATCAAGAACGGTTCTAAAGAAGCTAGCCGTAAATTATTAGAGGCATTTGGTATGCCATTCGAGAAAAAGGAGAACAAATAACATGGGCCAAAAAGTCTGCAGTACTCCGTGACCTCAAGCGTCAAAAATGTACGATAAGTACAAAAGCAAAAGCGTGCTGAACTTAAAGCCGCTGGCGACCCTCGAAGGTCTTCAGAAGCTACCAAAAATTCCAGCCCAACTAGGTTAAAAATCGTGATATGCTCGACGGTCGTCCACGCGGTTACATGCGCCGCTTCGGTCTCAGCCGTATTAGCTTCCGCGAAAAAGCAAGCAAAGGGTGAAATCCCTGGTGTAACAAAGAGTAGCTGGTAGAAAGGATAAGATATGTCATTACAATCAACAGATCAAATTGCCGACCTTATCACTCGTATCCGCAATGCTATTCTCGTCAACAAAAACGAGATTGTTGTACCAACTTCTAAACTAAAGCTTGCTGTACTAGAAGGTCTCAAGAAAACCAAGTTTATCGCTGACTTCTCTATCGAAGAAGCAAAACCACGCAACTTTCATTCATGTTTTTGATTAATCAAGCTGATGAAATCGCTCGTATTAATGAAATCACCAAGGTCAGTAAACCAGGTCGCCGTGTTTACACTTCCGCCGATGATCTTCCAAAGGTCAAATCCGGTCGTGGTGTCATCCTCGTCTCGACTTCAAAAAGGTATCATGACTGGTAGGAAGCTCGCAAAGCTCGCCCTCGGTGGTGAAATCTTAGTCAAGGTTTGGTATAACTAGATAAAGGCCAGAACTCCTGGCCTTATTTTTATGCTTCGATTTTAAAATAAATATCTATAAATAGAAAACACATCTAAGTATAAAAATAAAAATAGCCCCTCGGATGGAAGGGGTAAAATAAAAAGTTTCTTTGCTAATGGTAAACAATCCAGCATATTACCGATACATATTCTATAAAAAGTATTTATAAAGAAATCTATTCCAAGTATAAAGATTATATACTAGGATGGTAAATTAATGTAGTCTCGTAACATTATTAAAATCGGCATTAATATCATCCAGATATAATTTAATCCTGAGAGTTTAACTATAATTCTTTTTGCTCCATTTTTAAGCAATCTATAAACGCCAGACCTTCATTACTTAAATTTGCTAGTACTAATATAAAGTAACATACCATCATCCTTTATTAGATGATTGTATCGAAGGAAAAAGCAGCATAAAAGTTAAGACTATGTATGCCCCCATAATTACATATGTTTTGGTACCCATAAATTGAGTTAGATTTTCTTAATTTAAACCAAGATAAAAATTCTCTATTGCAGGTAAATATCGCTATTAGCGTATATATAAGAAAGTTATTGGCAATCTCATGCCCACATTCATGTCAGAACCAAAAAAATTATGATTGTGTAGATGATGCCAGCATAAATTAATTTAAGTAATAGAAGAAAATTTAGCGTTCCTTGAGAAGAATCAAATAGATATTCTTCGAAGGCATCTTGCCCTGAATCAGTATCAGCTGTTGATTCATAGATTGTCTTCCCAAGGAGCTGGACTATAATACTCCTGCTTTTTCTTGTTTTTCCATTTTATCCCCCTTTTTAGGAACTTCAGTGTTTGTGATGTTAACAAAGTAACTTTAATGATAATTTACTTTACTAACCCATGGATAGTAACTTTTATATTATACAATTTTATGTATTTACTGTCAAACTTACCGTATTAACTCATTGCTTTTTGCAGTATAGATTGGAAAAATTTCCTATATTTGAAAATACCAAATATATAAGCTAAAATTAATCTGTATCTCGTCCGACGAATATGCACTTTAATTTAGGACGTCATCCTTCAGAAAGAGAGGTGAATACCATGTTGCTCAGTAAAAATCAAATCTACGATGACATCATGGCAGGCAAAATTAGAATAATCAATGCATGGTCTATTAAACACTGTATCCATCCGGATAATAAGACGCTTAATTTACCGATTTACTCAATTATTAATGACTTGATCACAAAGCAATTGACGAGGCAGAAATTCTCGCAGGCTTTTTGTTTTCAAGGACTTAAGATTGCTACCCAATTGGAAATCCTTCAAGATTTAGACGTATTAAAAATCGAAAAATCGTCGATATTCTAGACAGCTTGACACTCCAGCCTATATTCGTCGTATCAATTTTACGACACTGGAAAACACCAAATTATCAAAAATCACGTAAGAAGAAGATCCTCCAAGTTCGTCGTCGATGCCTGTTTTGGTGATTCCTTCCTAATTACTTTTGGTGAAGAAGATATTCCGGTTTTAATTTTTAACACAATGATCAACTACGCATTGAGGACGCAGATATCCATAGTTTATCCAGAGCTTTTTCAATAATTTACCACCAATGCCACCTAAGACAGTTAAACCCTACACCTTGCGACGCGAGAAAGAAAACTACATGGTTTCGCGATATCTTATCGGACCCGCGTCTCTGGTCATAATCCTAACCACCCCTTCCTTCTGGAGGGGGTATTTTTCGACAAATTACTGCAATATTATACAATATAAGTAGTTAAAAGCTTTGGTTTTTAATGCAACTTGCAAATTTGGTGAAACTTTACATTTTAAAGGGGTAAAAATGGACCAAAAAGCAAAAGCAAACAGAGATACGGTATTTTTATAAGAACCATCTTAGCTATCAGAATTATCTTTTTCTATCAGTATCGAAAATATCAATATTGATAATATTTACATCTTCATTATGTGGGTAATTCCGCTTTTTGTATTAGTTATCAGGAAAACTACGTGAATCAAATAATTCCTGTATTTAAAGGAACAAAACCCTACAGCATATTAACTTTTGGCTACGGTTATCTCTTCATTCTTGCCATAATAATGATGATATATTCTATATACTTAAAAAGATACGAAAGTTACATGCCATTATGGTTTATATTTTTACTACACCTAATTAATAGCGGCGTGGTATTTTATGACATCATAAAAGAAGGAGATAATGCTAAATGCATTAACACCATTCAAGCATGCCTGGCTAATCCAAGGATTACTTTATGTGATGCTTAAGATAAAATTTAATTCTCCAGGGAGATATATATCGTAATGTTCTTCTTGGGTATTATTACGTCCTTTTTATTTAAGGTATCAGCTATGATTGCCGTTATTTAACAAGGATGAGGGCGGAGGGATAAATGAAAATAAGAATAAGCAATTTAAGATGTCCAATTAAGAAAAAAATAAATTATTTTGGAGAATTACTAGATTAATATCTACAATTGCTTTTGTCAGGTATACTTCTATGGTCTAGTCAAAAACTCTTTTACTAACCATCAAATAGTAAACTATGCCCACCACTAGAAATCTGCTTTATTATTCTCGGAGCGGTAGCGGTTACTGTCTTTATCGTGGAGCCAACGATTGAATGCTTGATAACTCGTCTTAAAGGCTTAAAAGTAATTACTAATCATACTCGTGTAAGATTGTTGGTCGTCAAAACCATAATTGAGCAAGACGAAGATTACTATTGCTGTCGAGTGAAGGTAGGGTGATAAGTGGGAAATAGTTAAGCTCTGCGCATCTCTAGAATAAAACCGATCGCTCAAATTATTTAATAGACGATGACGACACCATGGATTAGTTGAAGTTAAAATTAAAAAACTTTAACAAATCTATAATTTTTCACCAAGCCCTCTCCTTTCGGAGGGGTACTTATAAAATCTAAAGCACAATTCTAAAAATCTTCATATTTATCAGCAAAAGCTTCTTCGATTGTCTTGTGCGTTTTCTCCAAATATTTCTTCACCTAAATAATATCCCCAATGAGTATCCAGACCAGCGTGGCAATTTTATCGTTACCACTGAAGAAAATTGTATTGCAGTCATAATGTTTATCATCGAGATTACCACGAAGTTCATTCAAAATATGTTCATTTTCTTCGTCACTACGCTCTAAAATGGTTTTAGTCAAAAACTGTTTCTCACTATTATTTTGGCAAATTCCGTACGTTAAAATACGTCGCAACTCCTTCAGAAATCATCCCGTCGAAACAATGTATTCATCCATTCATCATTCTTCCCCAACGCGCAGCATGACCAAAGCTCGTGAACCAACATCTCTTTAAAACGCAAAATCGACATGCTCTTCAAATCTAAAGCAGAAACAATAAAAGTTACTCGCAAAAGTCTGCCCACCCACGCCATCTTCAGGAATAATTATTGAATATAGCTATCCAGCTACCACCACATCAATATTCCCAATCAATTTTCAATTTTGGAAAAGCATAAGACTCAACTTCTTTTTACTGCCGCCAAAATAGTACCCTTTATTTCATCAAGATTACCATTTGCATTAGCCAGTAAGACATTTATTTTGCTCATATTTTTATCATACATGTTTTTAAGATAAATAGTAAAATTTTCGTAAGTTTGACAAACAATACGTAAATATTGTATAATATAATAGTTACTATCCATAGGCTAGTGAAGTAAATTATCATTAAAAATACTTTGTTAACATCACAGGCTCTAGAGTTTTCTAGAAAAAGGGGTAAAAAATGAAAAAACCAAGAAAAAAAGCAAGGGCATCATAGTCTCACTTTTTGAGTAAGAGGTGAAAGTCGGACAATATTTGAAACCATAATACATCTATTCAAGCAAACAGATCCCACTCAGGCAAATATCCCAAATACAAAGATTCAATGGGATGCTACCCCTTGGGAAGATAGCTATGGTCCGCCCATTGATATTAATCCTAGGGCAAGACACATTCGAGGACTATCCAGTTAGGTATTCTCGAATGCACTTAACTTATTTTTCATTATTTAAGTTAATTTACGCTGAGGTTATCTACTCAATCATGGTTTTATAAATCAAGCATGAATAGCGGAGATAAGATATGTGATAGGTCTTTTTGTTTTTATGGCAATAGCTGCATGCATCTGTACAGAAGACTACGCGGAGAGGATCAAAATTAAAAACTAACTAAGTCATATATGGTGCTAAAGACATATATGATTATAGGAGCTTACGCGGTCTTTTACTTTATTCTACTGCTTCTTCGATATTGACTAATCAAATCGAGAATCGGCCATCTATTAGTAATATTGGTATGATAAGTATAAGTAATGAAGTATTGACGCTCATAGATTGTTTTAAAGTCAGAACGCAAGAATTATATTAAACTCTCTGGCTTTTAAATATATCTGGATGATATTAATGCCCATCTTACTAATATTACAAATTTACGGCAAATTACCATATGATCATGCTGTAGCTATTATTTTGATAAATTTCGTAGCAACCGTCGTGAGATAACCTCAATACTTTTACTTATCTGGAATATTTCCAGGTACATGTATTGAAAAAGCATCGTCAGTATCAGCCTGTCAACTAAGTAAATTTATTTACCCTCTCCGTCCGGAGGGTATTTTTATTTTTCATCTTGAATTAAGACCTAAATTATGTTAAAATTAACCGAATATTAATTGAAAGGAAGATATGAGTCGTATCGGAAAACAACCTGTACAGATTCCTGCAGGAGTGACAATCACGGTCGGCGAACAGTTCATTACTGTTGCTGGACCAAAGGGTTCACTCGAGGTTCCTGTACAAAAATTCGTTGTGACTAAGGTCGAAGACGGTCAGATTATCGTTACTCGTGAGAATGACGAAGCTGAAGCTCGTGCCTGGCATGGTCTACAACGCGCACTTCTAAACAACGCCGTTACTGGTGTTTCCAAAGGTTTTGAGAAGAAACTCGAAATCAATGGTGTCGGGTTTTCGTCTTTCCGGTGGTCCCTAAAAGAAATTGAGATGTCTCTTGGTTTCTCCCACCCAGTGAAAGTACAAAGCCCCAGAAGGTATCGAATTAAAAACTAACAAGATGGAAATCATTGTTTCCGGCATTGACAAACAAAAAGTTGGTCAAGTTGCCGCTGAAATTGCGCCTTCAAGAAACCTGAACCATACAAGGGTAAAGGTATTAAATACGCCGACGAAGTAATCCTTTCGCAAGGCTGGAAAAGGCAGGGAAAGAAATAATGAATAAGTTGTATCGCCAAAACGTACCCCGTGCAAAAATTCATGGTACTGAAATTCGCCCACGCTTGAGCGTTAACATCAGCAATCTTCACGTTTCTGCTCAAATTATCAATGACGACACCATGACTACTTTAGTCTCCGCTACCACTGTTGGCACCAAAGCTAACCGGTTCCAAGACTGAAAAAGCCGCCAAGATTGGTGAAGAAATTGCCAAAAAGCTAAAAAGCAAATATCACAAAAGTTGTATTCGATCGTGGTGCTTTCGCTACGCTGGCCGCATGTCAGCTCCTAGCCGATGCAGCCCGTAAGGAAGGATTGAGTTCTAATATGGTCGAAGCAAATTCTACCGCTCCTAAGCAACCAAAAAGTAGTGAACAAAGCTGGCACCCTCAAAATGTCTGACGATGTCGCTGTCACCAAGCAAACCCGCGATATGGCTGGTCGCCCAATGCGCCGCAATAATCGCCGTGATCGCGTCCGTGGTGAAGCTGCACCAAAGGAATTTGAAGAAATTACCATCAATATCGATCGTGTTTCTCGCACCGTTAAAAGGTGGTCGCCGTATGCGTTTCAAAGCTCTTGTTGCTATTGGAAATAAGAAAACAAAGTTGGTGTAGGTGTCGCTAAAGGCGCCGATGTTACCTGCTGCTGTTCAAAAAGCTACTCGTGTAGCCAAGAAAAACATGGTTACCTTCCACATGTCTGGCGAAACTATCTGCCACGAAGTGGAAACCAAAGTTACTGGTGCTCACGTTTTGATGAAACCAGCTGCCCCTGGTACTGGTATTATCGCTGGTAGCATCGTTCGTTCCGTGATTGGCTTAACTGGTATCAAGAACTTGATCTCAAGTCTCTGGTTCTACTAACAAGGTCAACATCGCTACGCCGTTATCGATGGTCTCAAAGCTCAGGTTCCGCGTTCCAAGTGGAATACTACTGCTACCAAAGAAAAGGAGAGCAAGTAATGAAATACAATGATCTAATCGTTGAAGCTAATACCCGCCCAACTCGTGCTGGTCGTGGTATCGCCGCTGGTCGTGGTAAGACTGCTGGTCGTGGTACCAAAGGTCAAAAAGCCCGTACTGGTCACCGCAAGATGCCTGCTACCTTCATGGGTGGTCAGCGCGCTATGATGCAAGCCGTCACCCTAAGCTCAAAGGTTTCAAGTCTATCCACGCCAAAGGCTGAAGTCGTCTACACTGACGTTCTCAACGCCTTTCTGGTAAAGTCGACAACTTCACACTTTTCGAGAGCTGGTCTCATCTACTAGCCCATTCGTCAAGGTCAAGATTATCACCCGTGGTGAACTCAACAGCAAAATTGATCTCGAAGCCAATTTATCTCATAAAATCTGGTCTCGAAATGCTCAAAAAGCTGGTGGTTCATTCACCAGAAATCCAGTACCAAAGCGCTTAAAAAGCAAAACGACTAATTGGTCTGAAATAACCCCCTGCAAATTAACTCAGGGGTTATTTTTATCTTCTAAAAACTTAAGCAAACATGGTAAGATAGATTAATAAATAGAGAGGATTCCCATGCATTTTAAGACGATTTTTGAAATCTCTAAAAACAAAGACATGCTGAAAACGCATTTTTATCGTGTTAGGTATTTTGGTTGCTTACCGCTTTACTCCACACATTCCTGTACCAATGGGCGACGCTAAAGACCTTCAAGGATGCCGTTTCTAGCTTGATCTCCAAGTCAGATTTCACCGGTTTTTATTAACTTAATTTCAGGTGGTGGCCTTGCCTCCTTTTCCATTATTTTGGTCGGGCTTTCTCCATACATCACCTCTTCTATCGTCTTCCAGCTTCTCAGTAAAAGCTATTCCAAGCCTCGAAGAGCTTTCGAAGATGGTGAAACTGGTCGTCGTAAAATTAATCAATGGACTCGCGTATGCTCGCCGTGCCTCTCGCCGTCGTGCAATCTATTGCACTATATTTACATTCTTTACCAATCTGTGGTCTCCTCGAATACCCTCAGCTTCACCCCAACTCCACGTGACTGGGTCGTCTCTGTCATTACCATGACCGCTGGACTCCATTATCTTAATGTGGCTCGGCGAACTTATTACCGAGCAGGGTATCGGCAATGGTATCTCTATGATTATTTTTGCCAGTATTATTTCCCAATTCCCCAAGCACTCTTGGCTCACTCGTCAACAACTCTTCGATACCAAAAATGGCTCACTCAATCTCTTTGGTTGGTTAAACCTACCCAGTCAACCCAGTCTTATTCTGGGTCGCTCTGGCCCTTTTTGTAGTCGTAATCCCTAATTCTTTATTGGCTTGTCAAGCTCAATGAGGCTCAGCGTATCATCACTATTAATTACGCTAAGCGTATCCATGGCAACTAGTGCCTACGGCGGCATTAAATCGATTTTTACCTCTGAAGCTTATTTCTGCCGGTGTGGTGCCAGTCATCTTGCCACTGCCTCTTCCTCTCACTCCCAGCTCTCGTCGGACAACTCATCTCCAGTATGGATAAAGGAAATGCTATGGCTAAAACCATTAGTGAAATCTTCACCATGCCAAACGCCTCGAATTTCAAGACCCTCTATCCAAATGGCATCAATGCACGTTGGTTTATCTACCCAACTCTCTACTTCCTCTTAGTAGTATTGTTACCTACTTCTATACCTCAATCATCTTCAATACCAAAGAAATTGCCGATAATCTTCAAAAACAAGGTGGCTTTCATCGAAGGCGTCCGTCCAGGTATGACCACGGCTAAATTACCTAGAAAAAGGTCATGACTCGCCTCAATCTTTTTGGCGCTCTCGCACTCGGCTTTATTGCCATGATCCCATTTATTACTGACTATGTCGCCATTATGCTAGCGACGCTCGATGGGCTCTCCTCTCCGGTACCGGACTGCTTATCGTGGTGACAGCAGCCCTTGAAAATCTCCGTCAACTCGATTCTCGCGCCCTCATGGTAACTTCTACGACGATTATAAATAAGAAAGCTGGGTGGGATGTCTCTCGAAGTTAAATCAAAATCTAAAATCTCATCAATCTTGCCATTTCATTATCTTGGCTCTGATTTTACCATCGTCACCGCACGTCTATATTTCTGGGAAGACTCATTATTATAAATCCAAAGAAGGTAGCGAAAGAATGTTACAAAATCGAACCTCGATCTCGAAACCGACTGAGCTTCCGTAGATGAAACTCCGATCTCCGAAGATAAAACTAACTCTTATTCCGTAGCCTACGATAAACCACGTTTTATGAGTATCGAAAAATTAGGCATCAAAAACGCTCGTATTTTTACCCTGTCGGACTCACCGGGCAAAAGGCGCCATCAGTACCCCGAACAGTATTTTCGGATTTAGGTTGCGCTATCGGCACCTCTCCACTCACTGGCAAGACCGCACTTTGTCGGCACAATAGGACTCCATTGCCTTCGGCGTGTTTTAAACATTTCAGTTCGCGAACACTCCATTCGCGCAATTTGAAGATGATATATGATTTAGGCTGATGCATGACCGATTGGTCAAGATTCCACAGTATTACTGCACCGGCGCCTGGTCAGATGTGTGCAGAAAACCTATCTCACGCTAATTCTCCGCGCTACCTCGTGCAAGAGACCACCAAGCAAAGCCAATAGATTATCAATAAACCTAATCCAACCGCAAAATTATTACCGTCTCTAAGTTAGTAATCTTTTTATTCTTGACAAAATCCATAAATAGTGATATCATATCATAATATTTTGAATATGTATTTTATATCGCACATTTCAACTTTGCAGGAAGCAGCCAGCAGAATTCGAGGTGACGGTGACAAGAATTCAAGAAATGTATATACATTACCAGAAGAAATCTTCATGATGAAGTTTTCAGGAAATTAGTACATACTAAAACATTTTCAGGTTTCCAGCCTAGGGCTCAGAATGTCTCTCTGAGACAGAAAAAGCAATTGCAACTCAAATTGCAGAATACTGTGTTACCCGAAAAACCCAAAGAAGAGGAATCAAAGATTATTTCGTTTTTAAACGCACCAGAAGTTTTTAATTACTAAACCTCACTTTCCTCGCCCCAGCTCACTGGGCTTTTTTACTTTAATCCTCGCCCAACTATGAAAATATGCTGTTCGATTGTTTGTTAGGTCAACCCGAAGAGTCCCATCCTTTCTGCTCGATCATAAAGATCTCAAAAGTTATTCGCATATATTTCTCGACACTACTACGATCATATTCATATCTCCCATCCGTATCTAGATAGATATCTTTATACTCATCATAGGGATCATCATTTACAGTACTTCGAAGGTTAATCTCCTTACACCTTATGATTGTTCGGTGCTTATTAATTTCATTGAGATTTAATTGAATCATTGTACATTCTTTCGAGCACTTAGATAGGCCCTTTCACTCAATTCTTTTTTTTTTCAGGATCAAAGTCTCATCGCTTCAATATGAGAACAAACTTTATCAGGTAACTCTTCCAGAATCTTCAACTGCGCATCGCGCCTTTTTAGGACGAATTTTCCAATTTTCTGCTTCAAAATCTCAGTTCTTTTCTTTCAAAATTACCTGCATACACTTACAAATGGTAATAGTGAGGTCATCTTATTGAAATTTTTCTTCACGATCTTTCTCGTATTTCGACGTATAGCAAGCATCATACCCAGCTTTTCATCTTGAAAAAGCCCCACCGACTCTGTCTTCCACTTCATGAATTCAGTTTCGAAATTTTATTAGCTTTCACTGCCTATCGAAAGCCTGTTCCTGCACCCACATAATAACGCGCCCAGTGCGCCTTTGCATTCACGTCTACGCTCAATAAACCCTGCTCACGCTTTGACGCGTTCCGCAAAACCATCGAATGCACTCATTTTTGCTCGGACTATTAAATTAGATAGCCTCCTGACACTTTACCTCCTTTTATTATTAATTTGAAAATAAATTCTCAGATTTTAACCTCTTACATTTTTGCGTCTCGCAAACAGGTGAAACAATGGCGGCTAGCTCGTATGAAGGATCAAATTAGGCGGCACTGTCGTCGATGTGACACAATACTCAATTTCGAGTAGAACTTGAGAATGGTCATATTATTATTGCGCACATGAGCGGAAAAATGCGCAAAAACTTTATCCGTCTTGTGCCAGGTGACAAGGTAGAGGTTGAACTTAACCCTTACGATCTTACGAAGGGCCGTATCAGCTTCCGCCTTAAATAATATCAACCCTATTTTTGGCGAACTCTGAAAAATTTCCGCTTTTTCATTAGTACCTGAAATAGATTAACAAGGAAAGGATTTTTACACAGTGAAAGTACGTGCAAGTGTAAAGAAAATCTCCCCTGATGATATCTATGTTCGTCGCAAAGGCGTCCTACGTGTCATCAACAAGAAAAAACCTAAGAATAAGCAAAGGCAGGGTTAAGCATGGCAAGAATTGCTAGCGTAGTCATCCTTCGAAAAAGCAAGTATGGATTGCCCTTGCTACGTTTTTGGTATCGGACGCACTCACCTCAAAAGCCATCCCTTGCGGAGGCCAAAATTGAGCCTACCACTCGGGTGAAAAAGATCTCACCGAGGGCTGAGGAACAGAAAATCAACGACATTATTTCTAGCAAATATCAAGTCGAAGGTGATCTGCGTCGCCTCGTAACAAACAACATCAAACGCATTAAGGATATCAATTCTTATAAAAGGTATCCGCCACAAGGCTGGTCTTCCAGTCAACGGCCAACGTACTCGTACGAACGCACGTACACGTAAAGGGTAAGGCGATCGCGGTCGGTGGAACACAACCAAAAGCAGCAAGTAAAACCTAGTTAGTGGAGTAAAATATGACAGAAGAAGTTAGAACTGAAGAAGTCAAAGTCAAAAACCAAGAAAGGCAGCGTATTGTCACTTCTGGTCGAGGTCCACGTCAAGGCCACCTTTTAACAACACCATCATTAGCATTTCCGACAAGAAAGGCCAAGTCCTCGCTCAGTCATCTGCTGGTGCTAACGGTTTTAGAGGTTCCAGAAGGGTACAGCTTACGCTGCTCAAATCGCCGCTGAAAAGCTGGTGAAATTGCCAAAAAGATCACGGTCTGAACTCCGTCGACGTTTACGTCAAGGGTATCGGTCTCGAGTCGTATAGCGCCATCCGTGCTATCTCAGGTCTTGGCATCAAAATTGATAGTATAACCGACCAAACACCTATCGCTCATGGTGGTGTACGTCCCTAAAGGAGAGGAAACCGTAATGGCACGAGATAAATCTCCAATTGTCAAACAAAAGTCGTCGCGAGGCTGCCCTAGCACCAAAAGCTCACAAAAATCATGGCTAAAAATCTGGTATTCCAGGTCAGCACGGTGATATGCGAGTTCGTGGTGGTAGTTTGTATCTTACCCAACTTCGCGAAAAGCAAAAAGTTCGTGAGACTCTATGGTCTTCTCGAAAAACAATTTGCTAAATTGATGAAAAAGAAGCCCAAAAGGCCGAAGGTCTCACCAGTGAAATCCTTCAGAATACCTAGAACGCCGCACAGAATAACGTTGTTTTCCGCGCTGGTTTCGCTCTACTCGTCGCCAAGCACGCCAACTTGTCTCTCACGGACACTTCACTCTTAACGGTCGCCGTATTGACATCCCTTCAATCCGCTTGAAGGCTGGTGACAAACTCGAAGTACGCGCTAAGTCTCAAGAAGTCTGAATACTTCAAGAATCTCGACAACATCGTTGCTGCCAGTGGTGTTACTCCCACTCAGCTGGATGAAGTCTGATGCTAAGAAAATGACTATCGAGTACTGGCGAGCCAAAAACGCGAAGAAGCCGAAGCAGGCATTAACGAACAACTAATCGTTGAGTATTACTCACGCTAAGGAGAACAATGACAACAAAAGTAATTCACGAAGCAAATCTTGCAGAAGTCATCGACGTATCCGAGAACTGTGCCTCATTTGTAATCAAGCCACTTTACTACGGCTATGGTAACACTTTAGGTAACTCTCTCCGCCGCGTCTTACTCTCAAGTATTAAGGGTGCTGCAATTACTTCCTTCAGTATCGAAGGTACTACTCACGAATTCACTGCAATCGAAGGTATTCGTGAAGATGTCGTCGACATCATGCTCAACCTTAAAAATATTCGTTTTAAGAGCCACTCCGACGCTCCAGTCGAGCTTACTCTTGAAATCAAAGGTAGCGAACAATCCAAAAAAGATGGTGACGCACGTGTCGTCGCCGGCGATATTAAACTTACTAACGAAGTTGAAATCGCTAACCCAAACCAGGTAATTTGTCACATTGATGAGTCAAATTACACTTTGAAGATGCGCTTCATCGTCGAATCTGGTCGCGGTTATCTTACTATTGAGCGCTCAGCCGAAGAACGCATTCACGAGCGATATGATCGCCCTTGATGCTGTCTTCACCCCTGTAATTCGCGTTCGTTTCAATGCTGAAAACACTCGTGTTGGTCAAGATATCAATCTTCAACAATTGACTATCACCGTCGAAACCGATGGTACCATCACTCCCACGTGAAGCTTCTGAAGAAGCCGCTGCGATTCTTGTGAATCAATATCAGGCTCTTGCTGGAAAAACTGTCGCTGACACCGCTCCAGCTCCAGGCTCCAAGAACGAACAGGAAGATGCTGGTCTGATGCTTCCAATCGAAGAATTAGGCTTATCAGCTCAGTACTGCCAACGCTCTTGTGAACAACGCAATTCACACTATCAGAGACCCTCGTTGTCTTATCTGAAACCGACCTCAAGGACCTCAAAGGCTTCGGTCAAAAGGCTCTTGATGAAGTCAAAAATAAACTTAGGAGTTGAAATATCTAATGCATCGCCACGGATATAAAAGGCCGCAAGTTCGGCCGTGAAAACCGACCAGAGAAGGGCACTACTACGTGGGCTGATGTGCTCTCTGATCAAATACCAGTCGATCACCGTGACTCTAGCTCGCGCTAAAGAAATGCGCCGCTACACCGAGAAGCTTATCACCATCGCTAAAAAAGGTGGTCTCGCTAATCGTCGTCTCCTCATCGCAAGATTGGATGACCTTGAAGTTGCAGACCTCTTGATGGACGTCATCGCTCCTCAAATCGAACGTGATTCTGGTTACCTCAGAATTGAACGCGCTGGCTTCCGCAAAGGGTGACCACGCTGAAATGGGTACTATCTCATTTGTCGATTCTATCAACCTAACTAAGGAGGCTAAATAATGAAGACTTTTAGCCAAAAATCCGCTGAAATCAAGCGTGAATGGTATGTTATCGATGCCGCTTCTTTACCACTTGGTAAATTAGCTGTCGTCATCGCTGACAAACTTATGGGTAAGTCTAAAGTTACTTACACTCCACACTTGACAATGGTGACTACGTCATCGTCTTGAACGCCAAGAACATCCAAGTTACTGGCAACAAGATGGTCGAAAAAATGTACTACCGTCACAGTGGCTTCCCAGGTGGTCTCACCGAGCTCAAACTCGAAGAAATCATCGAGAAGAATCCCAGCTTACGCCATCAAAGAAGCTGTCAGAGGCATGCTTCCAAAGACAAGACTCATGACGATCGTTTAGCCTCGTCTCCGTGTCTTCAATGGCGCTGAGCACACTCATTCCGCTCAAAAATCCAAAGGAGATTAAATAATGGCAACCAAATATTCCTACGGACTTGGTCGTCGTCAAAGCAGCTACTGCTCGCGCACGCCTATTTAAGGGTAAAGGTGAAATCACCATCAATAACAAGCCAGCCCTAGAGTATCTTTCTCTAAACAAAAGCTTGCTTGCTGAAGTGACCGATCCTTTAGCCCTCGTTAACAAGCAAAAAGAATTTGATGTTACCATCCTGGTTTCCGGTGGTGGTCTAGCTGGTCAAGTCGACGCTATCAAATTGGCTATTCTAAAGGCTCTTACCTTTGGAATTCCCAGATCTACGTCCAGTCTTGAAAGCTGGTCTCATCAAGCGCGACCCACGCGAAAAGAACGCAAAAATACGGTTTACGTTCTGCTCGAAACGCGAACAATTCTCAGGCATTAATCAAAGAAAATACTCCTCTTCTGGGGAGTATTTTTTATAAAACTAGAAAAAAGCATCATCGTAGCTACATAACCCTAATGCAAAACAAAAACCACGAAACAAAAAAGACTGAAATGCAGACAGCGGCTTAACTAAGTTTGTAGTTTTTCCCGAAGAAACTTACTAAAATCCCGAATCCAGCAGGTCACTAGATGCCTAAGTCTGCGAAATGCGCACCACGATAGTTCTGGTTTCCAAAAATCTTTGATAATTCGAGAAAAGTTAGTTTCCTGCCCCCTGTAAATGTGCCAAGAGAATCTTCTAATAATCAAATTCCACCTCGTCCGGCAGCTTATCTGAGTATAATTGATGGTGAAAGTAGCTCAACCCTAAAGTTCCTTTACTCAGTTGAGCTCGATACCAGCGGTCTCGCATGCTGACTATTGAATCTTCTCAAAAATTTAACATTTCTTTACGCATAAAAATACCCCCATTCTAGGTTCTATTGTTTAACATAAGCAATCTTTATTATTATAACCCAACATAAGCGGAAATCGATCAGAAAATTCCAAAAACAAAAGCGAAAATCAATCAAAATCGAAAAATCACAAAATCCGTTATAATATAACCATGGCAGAAACTAATGAATCCAGCAGTGCTTTATCAAATCAATCTCAAAAACCTGATTAAAGCCCTCGAAATCACCTTCTTATCTCAAACGTTTTTATTAATTACAATAAGCATATTGTATTGTATTTTGTTTCGGCGTCCTCACGACTGTCGTCAACCTTATTAGCTTCTATATCTTTGCCGAAATTCTCAGATTGAAACCATTCCAGCCACCATTTGGGCCTGGCGTCGTTGCTAGCCTTTGCATTTGATTACCAATCGTCTCTATGTTTTCGAAAGCACCGCCAAAACTCACGCCGCTATCCTCCGCGAAGCGATACTTTTTTCATTGCACGCCTAGTTACACTTGGCATTGAAGTCTTTATCATGTGGCTCTCCGTCGATGTTTGCGGCCAGAACAAACTCATTTGGAAAGTTATCTGTAATATTATTGTTATTATCGTAAACTATACTCTCAGTAAAACTGTCGTTTTCTCCAGTAGTCACGCACGTCCAAAGCGTCAGCGACGAGCGTCAAGATAAAAGAATAGTAAATAATTGCTTCGCCTGGCATAGTATTCGATATATCTACCCACGAAAACGCCGAACACTAATTCCGCTTTGCGAAATACCCAAAAATGTATAATATAAATATTGTTGGGCATTCAGCAGAATAGGAGGGTCATTTTATGAGCTAGTACTTTACAGATATAGACCAGTTAGCGATACCCGAAACTATAGTATTTACAACGAGACGGACACTTCGCTGAAGAGAGACGACTGCAGCCTACCAAAAGATTGCTAAACTTGGGTTTTCGAGCATGAGAGACATACATCTTTCTGGCTACATTAATACAGCAGAAAGACGATGTGCGGCTGCATGATTACCATACATTGTCACTCATACTCCAGCTACTAAGACTTGGGCTCATCGGCAAAAGGCCAGAGCAAGCCTGCGCTGAGGCATGCAGTAGTAAAGAAATGCGCAGATTCTGAAATAGACTTTCATTGAGAAGAAACTTCCGAAAATATTACCTAATTTTTAATCACCAGAACTGAGTGTTTATTAGCGTTCAATTTAAGTAACTATATTGTCCTGGCAAAGGCGGAGACCCAGCAGGCTCATTTATCTTTGAGTTAAGTGGAATCTTGTTATAGAATCTATAGAGGATTAAGGCTGACATTTAACGTTGACCGCAGCAGTTAGATGGACGCCGTTCCGCCACCGTTTCGAAGTTTGGTGATACGATGGTTTCGGAGGTCAAACCATCCAGCCACTATTTTGGCCGTGGAAGTCCGCACTTGCTGATCGCACATGCCAAGTCCTGTATTGATTTATCCATAGACGTACTGTTACATTTGTTGCGATGTGCGCTTTACCACTATCATCGACCATTATGCTGCGGTTATATAAGCCAGACATCCAGCTTTATTGCCACTACCTCATGTCACCTAGCCTCGCAGTTCCTTTGTTCATCGCTACCCACGCTTAGCTATTCTCAGATTCGACATTCTCGGCGATAACGCTATTACTGGTGATCGGTACAGACATCTCACTTCAAGACCTCTCTTTCTATTTCTCAAACGACGCGTCAAAGGTCAAAACCGCGGACCTCGAAAAATCTTCCGATCGATTCCGTCAAACCACGACAGTCTAAGAGGAAGGTTTCGGCCTCTGGTCTCGCCATCATGAAACCCTCTGCAGTCAGAACGGCTGGACGTGGAGTGCACGGTAATCAACAAGCATGCACTACTTTCACAGTCTATGTCAATTCGAAATAAACCGCACCTGAATTCCGGAACTATATATACCAGCGTGGGCTAAAATACCATACTCTCTACTCTAGTCCCTCAGTCAGCACTTTGAGTGTTAACTCAGGGTCAGGTTTGCGTTTTAGGTAAATCTTTGTATATTATATATAGTACTCATGTTGCGCCTATATTTTGGGCGTGCACATTGACAAGGAGGTGTTTATGTCGAGAAATTCCGAAATTGCCGTTTTGAAAGCTAATTACCGTGAAACCAATCTTAGTATTAAAAAGGCCGAAGCTAAACACGATTTAATTCGTGCCAGTACGAAGCACCATTAAGTGTGCACAGTGCCTTTTATGGGCCGATTGAAGGTCTGGATTCAGCTTGCATCTGAAAATCTCAAATCCAGACCTCAGAGAAGTCTTATCAAGACCCGTGCGAACTAGATGATCTACTCAAAAGCAAGATGCCATGAAAACAGGAAATTGATAATCTTAAAAGCGCAGAAAAGTCACGCTTATAGAGAAATTCAAACTCAGAGAACTAAATTATTAGATGAAAAATTCGTTCCAAAAAGACGGTGATTTAGAGGCCATACAAAGCCGCACAAATTTTTAGAGTACAGATTATGCACCGCAAAATTTTACAACCAGCTTAAAAACTCATCGCGAAAACTGACTAATCCACACAACTTAACCCGTCTCCTAGAGCGTGAGTCTTCTTCGGTTCTATGAATAGAATCTCCACACAAGGAACCCTGGACATTTCTAAAACCTCAAACCTAAAACACTACACATAAGGAGCAAGGGCAGTAGATTTCTTAAAACTGTCAAGTCAAGCCCTATTTGGCACGACGCATTTCTATCTGTTATTAAGTGTCTATCTAGAAAAAGTTATAGAATATTAAAGTGATTATATGATGAAAAACTAGGAGTTGAGAGTTGTGGTTTTATGTATATCGAAGAGCCCAGACTCACAAGATGAGCCAAAGCAGACCATCAAAAGAAAACCAGTTATTGTTGCCCCAAATTATGGGTAGGAAGTGGATTGGCGGCGGCGTCGAATCTGTCATCATGAACTACACTCCGCCATCTTGATCGCACACCAAGGTGCAATTTGAGTTTATCTGGACGAAGATTCTACTCGCATTCCGTATGACAGGAAATCAAAAACTCAGTGGCCGCGTCTTTCTTGTGCCAAAATATATCAAAAACTACCTACATACTCAAATGCGCTAGGAGATTTATTTCGTAAAGAAATCACCACCGCATCGTGCAATCTCCAAACTGTAAATACTCTCGGTCAGTTTTCCACTTTGTGCGCATATAAAAGCTGGTGCGCGGTTCGCATTTCGCATGAGTCACTCCACCAGTAATGTGCGCACCGAATGGAAGCGTAATATTATCCAAAAATATTTTGCGCACATTTAGCAAAAAGATACGCTTCTGAGATTGTTTTGCTTGTTCCGAGCTCAGCTGGCACGCTATCTTTTTGGCGACAAAACTTTCGATCGCAGCGAAGTCAAAATTATCCATAAATACCAGTGACCTTGATAGAATTCAAGTTCGACCAGTTGCCCGTAGAGACTCCGCAAAGAACTAGGCATCGATGGTGAAACTATTGTCAGCAGCGGTGCCTGGGACGCTTCGTTCAAACTAAAATCATCATTTTTCTTGTCTACGCGTCAAAAATACCATAACAAAATCCAGACACTCAAGCTTCTCCTTATCGGTACTGGTCCACTTGGAAGAAAAATCAGGGCCCAAGTTACTTAATCTAGAGAGGTTCAGTATTATTTTTAGGCCAACGCAACGACTACAAACAAACTGACTCCGTAATGGATGTTTTCTGTTTACTGAAAGCCTATACTGAAGGTCTACCAGTGGCAGGTATTGAGGCACAAGCAGCGGGACTACCATGTGTCTATTCGAACAAAGTTTTCTGCAGACAGACGCTTGCCAATAACGCATATGATGCTTCAGCTAAAAATATCTATTCTTATCTTCGAGACGCTAGAGCAAACTACTGCTTGAAACAGAGTATGTTAATAATCATTAAATTTTCAAAAGCGCTTTACGATCGTTTCAAATGTTATATATTAGAAAATTTTACTACCAACAGCCATTACGTGTGATGCACTTAATTAGCACCGATGTATTTTCAGGAGCTGAAAATGTTAGCATGCCAAATCATTAATCTATTCAAAACGATCAGAATACGTCGCGACGTATTGTGCTGTAATTGGCAAAAATGAAGAAGCTTTGAAATGTAGAGGCATTAACACCACAGAATTGAGTAAAGTGGTTAATCTTAAAATCTGTCAAAAGCCTCTCTCATCTTTTAATGCCAAACATCATCCAGGCCCACGACCCAAAAAGCAACCTGTGCTTGCAGTTCTTACCAACAAAAACAGAACATCATTTCGCTTTTGCATACATTCAAATCATCGATACAGAAAAATAACCTAAAATCTCCCAATCTATCATTTTTATATCGAAAAACATATTACAGGAATAATTTGGGTATCAAATGTCAACCAAAAGACGAATATGTTTTGCAAAATATACCCAAAACATTACCATCATACGTCATTCAAAATGCTTGATGAACGGCAATCAACTAAAATCCATTATAAAAACTGACAAAAACAACTATGACTTGATATTATTTTTCTCCGGCGAGATTAGAAGTCGTGAATCCTGCAGCCCACTACGCTTCGTGAAGCGATAGAGAAAGATAAAACAACATCAAAAAGAGATAAAAAGTGGCCCTTGGTCGGAGATGAGCTCATTGCATGTAGCCATGGAGAAGAGAGAATAGACGAAAGCTTTCGGCTTAATAAAAATAGTACATGATTATTCAAGCAATCAAGTTGACCCATATAAATGCTCCTGAGTTTCCTAAGATTTTGAGTGATTACTTCAAAATATGAAGGAATGCCAATAGATACTCTAGAAGCAATAGCATGCAACATTCAGTTAATGTGTCTACTCCAGTAGATGGACTTCTGGAGATATAATTGATAGAAATATCTAACGCAAAACAGTCGAGATTTTGTAGAAATAATATTATGCTTAACGGCGAAGAAGTTAGAAAACACTATAAAATACTGCTGTCTGTGTGTGGACAGTCCGACAATGCGGTCGAGTTTCAGTAATAATAAAGTGTCTCAAGATTTTGACACAATTAACATGTTAAAATCTAAATACCGTAATACGGCAATTACTGAATTTGCTATTCTAAGTTTTATTTTATTAGAAATTAGATGCCACAAATTTACCATTAATTCAAAATTACTCATCAGTAGTAGACCTGTCGAATTATTTTAATGCTGTTTTATAAATGTTTTTATAATAACTGACAAACACATCGAGAAAAACAAAATGATTTTATCAAACCATATTAATTAACAGTATACTTGGCATAATTAGTTGGTATTTTGCGAAAAATCCATTGAGTCCCAAAACTGGATTACTAGTTATTTCAATGATAAAATCGTAATTTCAAAATTATTCACGCCGATTTGCTAATTAGATTACAGTCTTCTTCTTGGTTGTATTCACTAGTGTTTTCAGGATACATTTCTTCAGGACTTTTACATCATATCGAGACGGTATGTTAAGAAACTCTACATGGGGTTTTAGCCATCGACACATTGGGACTTAATTATAGCAATCATTTATTTTCGAAAGTTTCGTATCTATATTTTAATATTGTCGAAAAATCTTTGCTTTGCTACACCTCTGTCTTTGCATACCACTCAATTGTACCGAAATTCGCGATCAACGATCTATGTAATTACTATATTTAACTTGTTGTCGATCATTAAAAGTCAATGCGAAATCAAAACAAAAATAAATAATTTTATATATGGAAAAAAACCTATTATTTATTCTCTTCACCATAATTAGCCTACTATCAATCATATATTATGAACCCAGTCAAGTTATAAACGATATTGATGTAAATATAAAGGTAACCGAATATATTATCAGGAAAAATAGTTCGAAAAAGGCTGTACCATGCTAGGGAAAACACCTAACTAGTAATGTTGTGATAATTCATACATATACATTTTAGTCGGATACGGTATAACATACTTGTGATAAACCCATATTTTATATAAGAAGCTTTTTTAGAGATACTTCACAATAATGATACAGACTACTATTTAATATCACTATCAATACTAGTGTATTAAGCTTGTTTAACTCACTCTAAATATTATGTACCAATATCTTTATTCTATACCCATTTTGTAGACTAGAGGTATGGCTTGTGCCTAAACTATCTATTATCATTCCAGCATATAACATGAAAAAATACCATCAATAGATATGTGATTCTATTTTAAGAAATAATTAAAATTCTTGCTTAGGTAAACCGAAATCTGTCATAATCAATGATGGTTCTACAGACACACTCTAGAAACTTGAAAAGTATAAAGAATACAAAACATTCATATTTATACTACAAAAATCAAGGGAGTTTCCGCTGCACAATTACAGGAATCAAACTGTAGCAAAAGGAGACTGGATTACTTTTTGAATGCGGACGATAAGGTAACTCAGTTTTTATTGACAAACACATTAATGAATTAAGCAACAACACATTACAAAACGACAATTTTAACTAGCGAGAATGCAAACTTAATCAAAGAAAGTTAAAACTGCTTCCATTCAACAACTTTTATTAAAAATGACTATGGAGCTGGCTTTTATTTTTCATACTTCATAAAAAGATATCGTAAAATATATACAATTTAATGAAAAATCCACTTCATGGAAGATTCTTGTTTTGATTGAATATCCTAAAAAGACAAACGAAATAGAGTGCCTGAAACAAATCAAAGCGCCCTTGTCTATACAATAATAACCAAGATTCGGCATCAAATAGCTCAGGAAATGCGGTGAGAAATATCTTTTAGATGCTGAACAGGTTCTTCTTCATGAGATTCAATAATCAAGATGTCAATCGACAGACTAAGACGCACAGTCGTCTAAATTTAAAATCTGCGAAAGATCAAATATCAAAATCCAAAAACGCTTGTTGATTTTGCTAATCCAGCAACAAGGATATTTTGTTGCTATTTCAAAGAGAAATACGACAAAAACTCTAAAATTATTTTGGAAAATATATTTCACATTGATCCACAAAAATACCATACGCCTGTTTCGTCTTATATAAAATAACTCGAAATCTACTAAAGGACTAAAACATGCTAAAACTATCTATTATCATTTCCAGCATACAACGCAGAAAAATACATCAGCGAATGTGATTGATTCTATTTGAGAAATGAGTCCAAAATTACAGCTTGGTCAGGCCGGTAAATCATGGCAATCGATGATATGGTTCTACTGACCACACTCTGAGAAACTTGAAAAGTATAAAGAATGCACATTCATATTTATACTACATCAAAGGAGTTTCGCTGCGCGCAATTACGGAATCAAAGCTAGCAAAGGGAGACTGGATTACTTTTGTGAGTGCGGACGATGGGTGACTCGAGGGTTTGACCCAGTGACATTATGTAAATTACATATATGCGAGAGGAACACCACTCGTTGTGCTAAACAAAACAAAATAAACTACCTCTGGCTAAAGAAGAATTAATTACTCTCTCTACGGTGCAAATTTTCTTGCCGCACCTTTTCTTAAAGCTGTATTCAAACTAGAATTCTTAGAACAAGAACAAGTTTGTTGATTCCAGAGTAATCATTGGAGAAGATCTATTATTTAACCTATCAGTCATACTGAAAGTAGAAAAATCGAATATGAAGATATAAAAATACTATCTTTATGAGACAAAATAATACTTCAGCCACAAAGACTTAATCCAAAAGCTAATTGAATCGGATAAAGAAGCTTCTCTAGACACTTAGCTAAATTATTTGAAACTCATAGCTTCAGAAATTTCCATAGCGACTGACTAGCGGATTGCGACCAAAACTATACTATCATTAATCACGAGGAATCTCATTTAGATAATTTTAATGAGCAAAAGACCAATATCAAAATATTGACATTAACTTCTATAGGCCAAAATATCAATATTCGACAACAATACAAAAATAATTCTAAACCCAATATTAAATAAGCACTATTTAACACTTTTTATAATTACAAAATTTAGACATCAATCGGAAAAATAAGAAACAAAGGAGAAGGTTGTTGAATTGAAAAATAACAAAGTAGGGTAACACGTTCCTGATTCTAACAACTGTATGGATCAATGTTAGAATCTTTGCCATGAATAAAATCGTAATTCAGTGGCTATGACTCAGAAATAATCAATTATAAACTCAAAGGGCCAGTACTAGCTCTACCAATCACTATTTCCATGGAATAGTCTACAAAAAAAATATTATAAGAATATTGTCACTCCACCACATAAAAGCAAATTAGATACAAACAATAAAAAGTATCCAAGAATTTACAGCAAAATACATGAGTTTAAGTTCAAACAAAATCCAGACAGAAAGAACAAATTAACGAACTAAACTACAGTGCCTTTGTGCTGGGAAGCGATCAAATTTGGAACATAACAATTGAAAGATTATAATGATGTTTATTTTTTACCATGGTAAAATATAAAAATCGCCTATGCTCCAAACTTTGGGCCAAAATCACATCTGAATACGATCTAAAGAATCAAAACTTATAAAATTCTTTAGATTTTGATTTTCTATCTGTAAGAGAATAATGGTCAAAAATGGATCAAAGAAATTAGCGGAAGAGATGCTGAGATTGTGCCAGCCTGCCTACCTCAATCGAAGATATAATAGAATTAGAGGCGAATACCGACATAAATCTCCCTGAGCAGTATATTTTCTTCTATAGCCCCGGATTCGATCTAGATATTTGCGATTTTGTCAAGAAAGTTAGTAAAAATATAACCTCCATTGATTACATGGAGCGCAAAACCGCTTACTACGTGAAAGGAGTTCAAGGTATGGATTTGAATTACCAGACTGAAGATCCATCCATATCTGACATTAATTAAAATGCTACACACTAGTGTTTACCGTCCTTCCATGGCACAATCTTTTCCCAGCCTTTATCGTAAAAATTCTTTGTCTCAAAATGGCCGGAATGTACGGAACTGATGATCGCGTAATTACACTCGTTGATAAACTAAAACTGAACAAACATCTCATTGAATATAAATTCAACAAAGAGTTTGAATTACTTAAGAACCAGATTACTCTAATAATTTCAGCCCAGCAAAAATCGAAAGAAAAAATGCTAAGTTTCTTGAGAGCAGCCTGTCAAGAAAATTAAATAAATTAAAATGAAAAATTTAAGTAAGAATCTAATATATATAATATCATCTATCAAATATTGCTATATACTGCTTCTTCTAACTCCATACCTTTCACACCTCAGGCAACACAGATTGGAGAATATTCCTTATACCTATTCAATAAATATATTCACTTTTATGATGTTTGATGTGGGATGACCATTATGATTGTCGAGCAATATCAAAACCAAACAAAATAAACAAGAACTCAAACTTTCTCATCTTGGACACAATTAACACTCGGAGAAACATATGTATATATAATTTAGTATCTTTTTATTTACTGGGGAACCTTTATCTGTATTGATACACAATTTATTTCTTATTTCCATAATCGTAGATATTAATTAGTTTCTTTGGAATCCGAAAAGTTTATCACCGTTGAAACAATTATAAAATTTCACTAATTTGTTTTTCTACTAGGTAAAACTCCAAGTCAATTTTTACGTATACAGTAATCATGGGAAGTACATTGATTAGTCAATTATATAGTCACAATACTACATAATATATTGAACTACATCAACTCAAACATCTTGAACCATTTTAAGAGTCATTTTATGAAATCTTTAGTCTTATTTATTCACGTTATTGCCTGGCATATATCGAGTCATGGACAAAACAGATTGTTGGAATTGTGTCTACAACCGAACTTGGATATTGTAAGTACAGAAAAAAATTACTAAAATATTCCAATAATAGGAGTTCTAACTTGTAATAGGGACATTATGTTACAGCATATGTCAAAACAAATAAAAATGAACAAGGCGATCACGGCATGGAACATAGTACTATCTTATATCGTATGTTTCAGATATGCTTTATTATCATGGTACCAATAGCATGTATACTTTTATCATCGCTAAAGACTTCACTTCAATATATTTCGGACGGGGTTTAAGAAAAAAGTGGTGATATTTATGATCATATATCAACAATTTATATTTGCTGCTCCTTTAATGTAGTTACTTTAAACTATCTTATTCCAAACATGAAAGGATGGGGTCTACTTGTAATAGTAAACATTGTTGAGACATATAAACCTAATACTGAATTTAATATTTATTAAAATTTGGAGCAATAGGTGCATGCATTGGAACTGAGTGCCGCAGGTTTTCAATGTGCTTTGTCAGGTTACGCGAAAATAAAGCCTACAAAGTCTCTATTATACTATCACCATAATCAAATCATTGGCATCCTGTTATTGGTATATTAATCAGCCATTACTTTTCATTCAAAACGTACAAATTAATTCTTGTTTATATTTCATCATATATTTATAATATATATTCTGAAAATTTCAACCAAAAGTTAATCAAGTGATAATATATGAAAATATAAAAGAATATATACCATGAATACTTATCTCTACAAAAAAATCCAACCAACCCTAATCATTCTTTCTTGTTTTATAAAGTACAAATACTATTTTCTATATCAAACAAAATTCTACCCTTTACCTTTTACTCTTTTAAGCTATCGTGGTTTTCAGTGTGCCACCCTTATGTCTTTTAATCCTTCGACACCAAAATTGATCCATCTTAGGTATTATTGTTTCATCAATCTCATCCTCTCCTTGCTCTATTAATCTAGCAATTACTTCTCCAAAATCAGCTTTAACGAGGACTTTACTACGAAAATATAGTCTCATCCTTTTCAAGTTCTGATCTCATGAAAAATACTAAAACCATCGCTCCATCAAATAATACCTATAAGTAAGTCAAATATTTGATACTGTAAAGCAAATATATATCAGCATAATAGATACTAGAGCCAAAATGCGCAATAAAATAATACGGTAAAAAAACCCTGTAGACCTCAAGCCAGCCCCATCGCACATCCTGACCTCCTCAAAACCCTCTCGAAGAAACTAATCTACAGACCTACGACAATCTCCTGTCTGCCACCGCGCTCGCCCCTACAATCCACCTTTAAACAGCTCAAGCTTCTTTTCCTCGGCCCTTACTTATCTTGACGCTCTGAGACAATAACAGAATATCCCCAATCAACTTCAAATTCTCTGTGATATCAATCAAAATCGCGCAGTAATATAAAACCCTCCTTTGTACTCGACTCGCCATTCACTATTTATCTCAGTGGCATCGATAATCGCGACCCTTCCTTTTGCCGCCCGCTCCGACGTCAACCTCATCTCGCCGTCAATCCCGCCAAGCGCAAGATTCCTCCTCAATACTCCATTGGTTTTCTTCTCCCCTCTTCATGGTGTGAAACTCGACAAACTCACTCACGCGGACTTTATGGCGTCAGGTCCATTCATACTCTGGAGGTACCTAACTCTTAAATTTAATTAGCCGCCCGTATCGTTTGGTGCCGCTACCGTAAACTCCATCAGCGTATTCACTGTTCATCAATAATACCTATCACGTACCGTCACTGCAGACCAGGGATTATCATTGTGGATGATGCGACTCCGTTTTGCGCGTGAACGTCTCGATTAGTTGGGCTGGTGGTGAGTCGCAGGCAGTATGGTCGAATCAAGGAAAAATTCTCGCTGGTTAAAAACTTAAATTCTGGCAAACAATCCTTCGCCTCATTCGAGATTTTTATCTATCATAAAAAATAAACAAATGTTCCGCCTGATGAGTCTGATATCTCGTCAGGAAACGGTGCGAATTTTTCTAACTGGCAAAATCGAATCCATTGGCGTCATTGTTAAGGCGACATCACCTCGACCTACACCTACCCAAACCGAAACATTTTCGTCTGGCACCGCAATCGTTTAAATCTGACGTGCCAAAACCAAACTTCAAGGAATATCTCGCCAGATAAAAAGCTTACACACCAGGTAAACTCATAAATGGCCGTCAGAATAAAATTCCGTATTCGCTCCGCCTCTCACAACTCCACCGGCCTTTAGCAGCACCTGTAAAATTATTGCAATAAACTAATGACTATTCCTTACACAAATTTCCATATTACGTAGAAAAAC
>BNJU01004762.1_pt1 | contig 64219 bp, 89 predicted proteins | sample 8539281 | NCBI WGS metagenome assembly BNJU01 (sample SAMD00202456, study PRJDB9452) | human saliva metagenome | isolation source: human saliva | place: Japan
AAAAGGTAGACGGCAAGCCATCTACCTGGAATTTCTAGTGCCTCCTGCGCGATTCGAACGCGCGACCTGCGGTTTAGAAGTTATGTTTTCTACCGCTCATTATGTTTCGTTACGCTCAATAAATGCCGTTACGACCTGCAAAAACAATTTTTTGTCCGGTGTGTATAGTAAAACAATCCATACAGTTTGGAGGCAGTTTGGAGGCAGCGTCTCCAACCAACTTGTTGCACGTTAAGGAGAAACGGCATGAATATCTCAGTCAGATTGCGTGGCAAGGTTTGGCAAGCAAGGGTGAGGTATCGTGGAGCAGATGGACTTATTCACGAGAAGCACCATTCTTTGAGTGCTCCATCGGATAAAACTGGTCGAGGCAAAAAGACCGCCATGCTTGAAGCTGAGAAATGGGTTAAGGATGCTGGGTTTGTTGAGATTGTTGAACAGAGTCAAGCAACAAGGCTTGATTGTTCGGCGTATACATACTGTCTCAATTACTTTAAGAGCCTTGTGGCTACGCAGCAAATAGAACGCCGTACTTATACGTCTTATAAGAACAGTATCCGATACATAGATCTCTTCTTTGGTGAGAAACGCTTACAGGACATTACTATTACAGACGTTGAAATGTACGTGTCCTGGCTTTACGACTCAAACTACTCAGCAAACACCATTAAGAAGGCTTTCAATGGCTTGAGGCAATGTACACGCCACGCCGTGGCGATTAGAGATCTGCAATATGACCCATGCGCGTCAATTAAGGCTCCTAGGGGTCAGCTTGCGCCGCCAAATCCGCTAGATGAACCTTCCCGTAGGAAGCTCCAAGTTATGCTTGCTGCTCTAGAGCTTTCTCCAATGGTCATTGCAACGTATTTAGCGTACTTTACTGGTATGAGACGTGAGGAGTGTTGTGGACTTCAATGGAAGGACATCAAACTCAAAGCAGAGGACGTTACAGCACATCTATGCCGCGCTATTTCGTATGACGGCGGTAAGACCTATATCAAAGGTTTAAAGAATGGTAAGACCAGGACGGTGCCTGTCCCAGCACCACTCGTAGACATTCTTAAGCAATGGCGTTCTAAATACATCGAGGACTGTATGTTGATGGGAATTGCGTTTAATGAAGAAATGTATGTCCTCGGGGACTTCTCTGGTGAGTATCTTAGGCCAGAGCGAGTGACCGCATGGTGGAAGAGACACTCAGAAGAATGGGGGCTTCTTGGTACACAGGGGAGAAGGCCAGTCTTTCACGATCTACGACACACCTATGCAACGATTGCAGTTAGGACCATGGACATCAAGAGTGCTCAAGACATTCTTGGCCATAGTGATATCAATATGACGATGCGTTATGCAGATACAGATTTAGAGCAGATTCAAAAGGCAGGAAATCATTGGAGAAGCTCTTAATGACGCTCATAAAGATGGCGCAGAAGTGCTGCAGATGCGGCGAGCGATATAAAAAGAGGAGCTTATTGCTCCTCTTTTTTGTTCTCTTTTTCTATTTTCTGGAACAGAGAGACGAGCTTTCTTTGGTCTACAGCTGGAAGAACCATATCTTCAATGTCCATGTTGTATAAAAGGCTTGAAATTTTATTTCTGGCAAATTCATACGAACTGCTAGAAACTGTTTTTAAAAGCTCATTGTATAGCCTTGTATCTGCATTACCATTAATGGTAATAGCTGCTTTGCTATCCACAACAATCTTCACTGAAGCAAATGCATCGTCTTCATTTTCTCTGAAAAGGTCGATTCCAATTCCAAGAGTAATCGCTTTTGCGTGCAAATTAGTCGCTTTTACCGTTTTTGTTGCACAAGAAATTGGGTTTAATGCGAACGTGAAGTGGTCAACTATTCCTTTTGTGTCAGCTGATGTTTTTGCCTTAAGTTCTCGTATTCTAGTATCAACTAATATATGCGTTAATGCCTCTGCTTTTCGTGACATTACATACGCTCCCTTGCATCATACGTTTGAGTTTGAACATGTTTTTTTGGCTGCTTAAATACCATGACATCACATGGTTGAGGCGACCAATATAGCAGCTCCTGCGGGCGATAATTTTCTGATTGAGTTAGATCTTGCTTTTGCTCTACGCCAGAAAATCCGTCCTGGGACCCAAAGTCGTTGTATTGTTTACGAGCGTCTACACTTGCTTTCGTAACGTACTCTTTTCCTTGGTATGAAAACGTTTCAAGCTTTCCTGCGGCGATAAGCTGGGACACCCTCCCTGGAGATATTCTAAGCTCTCTGGCAGCTTCGGCTTTGAGCATTCTTGGGATAGAACTAAGACTTGTATCTATCACAAGAGAATAAATCTTTCCACCATATTGTGATTCATTATCTACTGTTGGCTCTGCTAATTCTTTGCCATGCATGAGCTGATCTTGAATTTCTGTAGTTAGCAAGTCAGAGGCCATTTCCAAGCATTCTAGCTTTGAAAGCCCCTCAGTTGCTCCATCGAAATCAAATGGAACAGCAATATAGAAATCACCGTCTTTGAAGATTTCGACTTCGTATACGTATAGCATTTCAGTTCCTTTAGTCATCTAGCTTTGCGTCTTTTAAAATTTGCTTATATGTGAAGTCGTTGATTTCGTTATGTCTTGGAACGAGTGTGTGTCTTCCGTCTTCATGGTTAAATTTTTCGTGTTTTGTCCCACCGACAGAATAAAATCCTTCTTTTCTAAGCCTGGCTATAAGTTTCCTTCTCGATGCCATTAGTGCGTCTCCTGTTGGCAACAGTCTAAACATTCCTTTAGAGGTTTTCAAGTATTATTTAGCTTATTTAAGGCTCTATAAGCTCCTAAAGATCGTGTAGGTTCGGTAATAATATTTTGGGCGTCATAATTGTCGTCATGCGCCTTAAACCTTTTTTGATGCAGTCTCTTGCCTTGTCTTGGTAAACAGCCATTTCTCAAGCCCTTTCACAATTCTTATCTATCGCTGTCACTAAGAGGAAACGTACGCTTTAAGAAACAAACAATTAGCAATAAAGCGACATCTTAGCTTTGTTTTAACATTTCGAGTATTTGTTGCTCACTTACAATTTGGATGCCAGTTCGGTCGGCGTACTTTCTGGCTGTTTTAATTTTTGTGGTTTCGTCTCCAGAGCAATCAATCAAATAATTAGTTTTGAGAGTTACTCTTTCGCTCAAGGTTGCTCCATTTGCGATTAGCATTTTTAGAAAATCGCCTTTAGGCATACAGCACGGAACACCTGTCAAGCAAAAGACGGTTCCAGAAAGCTTTGTGCTTTCAGTGTTTTTATCGGTGTATTTCTCAATGCATTTTACGTTTTCCGTTGTTGCTATAGCAATTTCTCTCATCTTTTCGTAGATGCCATAAGTCATATAGCAGTCTGCGAGAGCTCTGTGGGCGTTGCCGTGTTGTTTGACGTTAAGTCTTTTGGCAATATTTACCAGTTTGTACGGTGGCTCTAAGATTTGTCTAGCAAATTTATATGTGTCATACCAAACATAATCGCATAAAAAATTGCGTCTAAAGAAATTCTCCTCGAGAACGATCGCGTCATATCTAAGAGAGTTATGACCGATTAGAGGTAATCCTTTAACAAACTCATCAAACTGTGGGATAACTCTATCGAGTGTCGGTGCGTTCTTTACCATGTGATTAGTGATGTGGTTGATTGTAGTTGCGTTAGACGGTATCTCTCTTGGAGGATGAATAAGTGAACTAAATTCCTCAGTAACTTTTCCGTCTATCACTTTAAGAGCGGCAATTTCAATGATTTCGCAGTAATGGACATCTAACCCCGTTGTTTCAAGATCTACTACTACATATGATTCAGGGTATTTTGAGACATCAAAATCTGTCCAGCGCGTTCTTTTTAGAGGAACATTACTTGGTTTAGCTTTAACTTTTGGTGCTTGAGGAGATACAGGCAATAGGACATTTTGTGCACCAGCAGGAGGTGTTGGGTAAAAGCCATTTGTCGAATTTTGCATTTTCTTATGATGCTTCTTGAAAAGCAGAAATATAACCACGAGAAACATTAGATACCAGAAAGCCATACATTCTCCTAAATGTTCTACCGCCAACTCTCATTATGACTAGTTTTACTTGAACAAATTGAAATACTAAATGTAAGCTTGCTATAAATTTTATTGTAGAGAGCTTTCTTAGGATCTTTTAGTATTCCCATTCCCTTCTTTCCATATCCAGGGATAAGGGCTTTTTTAATGCTTCTTTTAAGTTTTCCTGTTGTACGGGCTGATATTGAGCGCTTTAGACTTGGTTTACGTATTCCAAGCTTCATATTCTTTACCCTTTCACAGTTCTTTCAAACTTCTATATGTCGGACTTAGTTTTTTGTCTGCATACAACTAATTCAATTCTTTAGCTGCCTGAAACCACACGACAGTGCCAAGTACCTTAATAGACTGTTCGTTGCTAGTAAAAATAAGGTCTTCAAACTCTTCATAACTGTCAGCGGTGAGCATAAGAGAGTTGTTGCCTTTATACCATCGTCTCATAATGGCCTGGTAATCTTCGGTTTCTACCACGACAATAGATCCATTAGAGGGTGCGATTGTTGGGTCTAAGAGAACGTGAGAGCCTTCTGGGATAACACGGTTCATGCAATTACCTTCTACTTCTAATACCATTGCACTAGGGTGATTTTTAGCAATGTTAGAAGGCACATTTACAGTCTTCTCACACACTTCTTCATCTGCAAGTACTCCAGCATGTACTCTGCCTAGAGATACAAGAGGTAAATACGATTCGCCATTAGAGATTGCTTTCATCGCTCCAGAAATAACTGGTACATCTTCACTAACAATGTCACTTACAGAAACATTAAATACAGATGCCATTCTCTCAATAGCACCCATTCTAGGCTGTGTCCAACCTGTTTCCCATTGAGTAACAGTTGACCTAGTAACATTGATTTTCTCAGCAAGTTCTCCCTGTGTTAAGCCCATATTTAGACGTAGCTTCTTGATATTTTGTGCTAAAGACATGTTATTCTGCCTTTCACTATGTTTGATTTTCTTAATATTTTAGTAGTTTTTTGTTGACAAACAAGGTTTGTCTATTTAACATATATTTTGCAAACAGGCAGAGAGGAGGCCAAATGAAAACCCTAAAAGAATATCGCATCAAGAAAGGCGTTAAACAGAACGCAATCGCTAAAGCACTGGGTGTAACTCGTCAAACATATGCACGTTATGAAGAAAACCAAGAGGAAATGAGCCTCGCACAAGCAAAGCTGCGTGTCATTTTTTGAACTGTGATATTAGCGATATTTTTTTAGCTCAAAAGGTTAGTTAAACAAACATTTTTATTACTAACTGACCACTTTCCATGCACCACGTACCTTGTAAATAGAATAGACGCAAATCGTCCCAGGGAAACTTACAAAAGCTTGCTTGTTCTTTGAGTTTTACGAGTACCTGGAGAAATATAGCTTGGCCGTGAATTGTAGCGGCAAAAACGTTGCATGGTCATCGCGTTAACCATGTAGAGTCTTGTGACTCGCTACGTCAAGGGACTTTAGACGTACAGGGCGGGCATAGACGCTTTGATTCTATGTAAAGTCCTGCAGAAGTTTGCTCTTTCGTTATTAAAACAAAGAGCTCTATTCTCTATGGAGATCTGAGAAAAAATGCCAATACCTCAAAATACAGGCTCGGCATGGTCGTATCACTGGGAGCCTAAAATCGAGCATAAGCTCGAACCAGAAAAAGCCAAGGCACCACATACCACAATATCTCACGCTGAGGGAGCATCACTTATAAAGAGTTGCTTTAATGACGCTTATTACGTTAGAGAAGACAGTGGAAACCTGTGGTTTCTGGGCAGCTTCGAGACATCTCAAGAAGCGAGCGAAGCATTTGAGAGATGGGCAAAATGCCATCAGAAAAAGCGGATGCTTACTTGAAACTGCTACAGCTAAAGATGCTAGAGCAATAACAACAGAGACAATTGAAACGATACGTGAGAACCAAGTTTCTTTTCTTGCGTCTTCAACGTATCCCTTAAATGCTTCATTTTGAGCATTTAAGACACGGGCTTGTTCTTTTAGAACATTTAAAAGCTCATCAATTCTTAATAACTCATCTAAAGGTGTTATCTCGTATGTACCAGCAGCCTTAGGTGTATCTAGCTCTGGCATCTCTGGATAATAACTAGCATGAACAGCTTTAAAAGCCTCATTGATATCTGGCATATTCTCGAAAGGAGTGTGGACATTGGGAACTTTAAAAGATTTAGCAACTTTAATAGCTTCTTTTTGTATGGAGCTTAGGTTATCCATTAGAAAACATCCAATCCGTATGCTTTCGTGTCTGGTGTCTGTTCTATCACTTATGTTTTCAGTTTACTGCATTTTTGCCTGCTCAAAGATGACAAGCGTCGTTGGTTTATGCGTTGCAGTGTTTGCTCTTTGCTTCGCAGGTCTTATTTATTAACAAGATAAAAGTGCCCTCCTCACGGGGCAACGTGGGAGAGCGTGTCCAAAACTTTAAGGAGTTGAAATGGACGATACAAGTATACAAGTTTTTAGCTCTCAACAGTTTGGAGAGCTAAGAGCTCTGAAAGATGTTGACGGTGAGCCATGGTTTATTGCTCAAGATGTGTGTAGAGCCCTTGGGACTGACGTTAAAGATGTCCGGTCAGTTCTTGAATGTGATGAAGTTTCAAACCTCGATACTATCGAGGTTTATAAAAAGCCAGGGCGTTCGCCGCTCATTGTATCTGAAGCTGGTTTATATAACCTTGTGCTCAGAAGTCGTAAGCCAGAAGCAAAGCCGTTTCGGCGCTGGGTCACTCATGAAGTTCTTCCATCCATCAGACGCTCTGGCGGCTACATCGCCACAGACGGCTCTGAAAGCAATGAAGACCTTCTCGCTCGTGCGGTCCTAGTTGCTAATGAAGCTATTCAGCGCAAGGATGCGCAGCTAAAGAACAACAACGTCAGCTCTATGAGAAGGATACGACCATCATCGAGCAGGGTGCCAGAATTGATGAGCTCGCGCCAAAAGCTGGCGTTTACGACACGGTTATTAGTGTTAAAGGCACGATGACAATTACAGATGCCGCTCGTTACCTCGCACAATATGACCCTCTCATGAACCGCAAACGCCTTTTCGCACTTCTCCGTGCTGATGGCATGATTTGCCAGGGGAGTAACGCTCCTACTAAGCGAGGAATCGAGACAGGTAGATTCGTGCAGATCATGAGTACTCGTCGAGATGGTAAGTCAAATGAGCCTTATGCCAGGATGACTCAGAAAGGCTTTGACTGGTGCGTTAACGCTTACTGCACAGCTCCACTCATTGATTAGCTCTTATGGAGAGCTTGCGAAACACTGAGCTTATAACCGTTGAACAGGCTTCTCAACTATTAGGCATCCCGGTCTCCACGATGCGCAAGATGTGCGCACGAGGGGAGGTGTATGCGAAGAAAGCCGGTAAACGATGGCTCGTCAATAAACGGATTCTCTTGAGCCTTTATGGCTTACATTCTAAGGAATAACCCATGAACAAAAGAATAATTCTTGTGGCTTTGTTGCCTTTGCTGGTCTACTTCACAGCTGACTGCCTTGGCATTTTTGAGCCACACAACGTGGCATATCTGATGGCTTTTAGATATGCCCTAATCGCATATGGTCTTGTTGGAGCTTTAGCTGTATGGCTCAAGGATAAAGAGAAAGAGGTTTGCAATGCTGACTAGACAGGAACGTCAAGGAATTGCAGATAGAGCCAAAGCATACAAGAAAGGAGGAGAAGAGCTTAGCTGGGACCAATTTTCATACGTTCTTCTAGGCATTCAGAGCTGGAGAAGTGACGAGGAACTCTTAGACCGCATCGTGGAGCTTTGTAATGTAGCAATTAAAGCTGAGTCTTCTCGTGAGCTAACTGTCGATGAACTGTACTTGAGAGCCTTAGAAGCAAAGTACAAATGCTTGGCTTTAATTAAATCGAAGGACGTTTTGTCAATCATAGATATGTCTAACAAGTGCCTTGAAGATTTTGATGGAGCAATTTCGCATTACAAAGAACTAGTTGAGAAGGAGCAACAATGCTAACTAAAGAAGAGCGTAAAGAAATCGCAGAGAGGTTAAGTAGTGTTACCGAGTTAGGCGACAGGGCATTTTACGAAGCAATAACAGGTGAGCAGAGACCTGACACGACATCGTATGAGGAAGATTTAAAGGCAATGTTCAACGTCGTTATTAACCTATGCGACACGTCTAACATGATTGAGTTGCCAGTCGATAAAGACGGCATACCTTTCAAGAAAGGCGATACAGTATACGAATCTGATGGAACTGAACACAAAGTTGATGGATATACGTTTACTAGGTGTGACACAAAAATTCTCTCTGTGGCCGACCCAATCAACAATGCTTATGTTGTTCTTAACTCCGACGAGCTCACCCATAAAAATCAGTAACAATCGCGTCACTGGTCGGCGAGATTAGGCGCACTCTAAGCCAAAACACCATTATGAACAAAGAAGCGACATCAAAGCTTTGGGAAATCACCGACCAAATCGAAATGCTGAGTGATAGCGATGATTAGCCGTAAAGAGGTAGCTGCAAGGCTACGTGAAGCTGGTGAAGACAACAATGATTGGTCTATGGGTGTTAATGCTGCATTTTTCAAAATTGACGATATCATCGGCGCACAATATAAGTCATATGGATTCTTCTTTAGCCGTCTAGCTGACCTTATCGACCCTACGTGTAAGCCGGTTGAAGCTGACAACAACATCGTCTGTTCCGAGTGCGGAGCTGATCTGTATGACGATGACTTGTATTGTCCTCATTGTGGCTCAAGGGTGGTGCGTGGTAACCATGATTGAAATTACGCCGCAGCATGAGGTTAAAGCACGTAAACCACACTATTGCTCGTGGTGCGACAAGGAGATACATGTAGGAGAGAAATATACAACCTCTACGCTCAAAATTGATTATGTTTACGAGTGGCGCGAGTGCAGTAGGTGCAAACCTTACGTAGACGAGATGTTTGATGACGATGTGTGGGGCGATTACGACTCCGGAGACGGCATAGACCAGCAGACATTTTGGGATTTTATGGCTGAAAAGCACTATGACATATGGTGTGAGTGGCAACATGCGGACGAGAAAGAACGGCAACGAAAGCGGCGAAATTCAGCTAGAGCCAATCGTTAAAGAATTAACGATGAATAACCAAGAAAAGGAGACAAAATATGATTCCGTATTTAACCATACCTCAAAGAATTCTTGCGTGGTTTCTCTGGCACATCGAGGCTAAACATGGCTGGGGAGCTGGCTTTGATGCTGATGACCCGGAAGGTCCTAAGTGGCTCTTAGGAACCCATTTTGCCTATGGAGGGCCGCTATATACCTACTCACTTTTGCGTGATTATTGGTATATTCGATGCGCGCGAGCTGCAAAGAGAGGGAAGCGAGAGCGAACAAACAGAAACAGATACAAGCTAAAAATTAAGGAGTAGTAATGGATTCTGTTGAGAAAGCTGTTGACCTCATCGAGCGTTACGCCTTATTGGCATATTTGAGCAATAGTGAATGTCTCGGCTCTGCTATTAAGGGCAAACGAGTGTACCTTTCTGGACCAATTACTAACGTGAAGAACTATAAAGGCTTGTTTATGTTTGCTGAAGAGCTCGCTGCGCTTGGCGATGCTGAGCAGATCTATAACCCCGCAGCGCAAATTTCTGCAAGTTCTAGCTGGGAACAGGCAATGCATCGATGCCTTTCGGAAATTACTAATTACGACACAGTAGTTATGTTGCCCGGCTGGAATGTTTCTCGTGGTGCAAACTTGAGCGTGATGTTGCGCTTGCGTGTGGGATGCGTGTTGTTGATTTCGGTGAGAACAAGATTATTTATAGCCTTTTTAATTCGCTTAAAGAGACTCTTGGAAGACTCTTATAAGCAGCTTTACTAACCGAAAGGAGGTTCGTATGGGTGCCGCAGATATTGTTGTTCTAGTCTTTTGCATTCTCGCTGGCATTGCTTTTGCTTTTAGCGATTAAATTCCTCATTTATTTTTAATTCCCTATTTTAACAACCAAATAGAAAGGCTTTAACCATGAAGAAGATTCTTCAGTGGCTGGCTGTTTGTGTGTTCGCGGTGCTGGTATTTGTTCCAGCTCTCACACAAGCGCAAACAGTGCCAACCACAATTACCAGTTTTAAGGTCACCGACAAAAATAGGCAAGACTTGACCGCCGCATACACCAACCAAGACATCTACTTGACGGCTTCTTGGCAGGCACAAGGTGAAGTCCACGAGGGCGACACATTCTCGCTTGGTATCCCAGATATTCTCGACTTCCCAGCAACTAACGCGGCCAGCTTCAACATTTACGCGCCAGATGGTAACGTCATGGCAACGGCGCAAGTAACACAAGGACGCGTCACGATCACTTACACGTCATGGGTCAACGGCAAAGACAACGTACAGGGTACGCTATGGCTTGCTGCTCACGTTAAGGGTGACGCAGCGGCAGGAACTACCACGCTAAGGCTTATTGATGAAGCCACGGGACAGGTCGTGGAGACCAGCTTCGAGACACGCCAGTATGGCATTATCCAGCACGAGATTATCGCAAAATGGGGCGTCAAAACCGACCACGGAACAGTTGAGTGGTCAGTACGTCTAAACCACGCAGCGGAGTCACTTACTAACGTTGTATTAGAGGACACAGCGCAAGAGGGTACACGCATTATCCCTGGCTCATTCCGTCTATACAGCGTTCACATGGACGCATACAGCAACATCGACCTGCAAGCTGGGTTCGTATCAATGTTCCCGAGCCAACTATTAGCGGCAACGGCTTCACATGGGACTTGTCCAGCGTGGATTTTCAAGGCAACCAGTACTTTATGTATTACGAAACCGAGGGAACAGAGACAACCTCGAACGCAATTCAGCTAAAGAGCCGTGAAACCACGCAGGGCTCACGATATCAATACGTAAGCCAGGACAGCGGCGGCAACGGCAATGGTGACAATCGACCACAGCCAACTGAGCCGGAGATTCCACCTACTCCAGAGCCTAATCCAGGACCACAGCCACAGCCTACTCCACAGGACGTAGACCCAGAACCACAGCCTAAGCCTGAGACAGCAAAGCCAGTGAAGAAGGCTAAGAAGAAGGCTGTACTTCCCGCAACGGGAGATACCCAAAACGTTGCAGTTGTTGCTGGTATTGGAGTTATCGCGATTATGGCTGCGCTAGTAATGAGCATGCCATTAAGGAGAGACTAATGAACCCTAAAGAAGCAGAAGACAGAGAACGTCTCGAAAAGATGACGATGAAGCAGCTTAGGGAAGTTGCAAAGAATGAAGGCGTCTGTCTTGGATATTACTGTTCAAGGAAGGCTGACGCGATTATCGCAATCATTGAATGGAAACGCTTTAAGGGTGACTACATGGAGCGATACTGATGAACCGCGCAATAAAAGTTCGACTAAATTCGAACGGTATTTGGTGCTGTCGCCTGTATCTTGGAAGAAACCTCAAGGGAAAAATTATTCAGCCTTATGCAAGTTTTCCCGCAGCTAAGACGCAGAAAGAAGCTGAAGAATTAGCCAATATGTGGGCTTCACATATTACGTCAGACGGCAAAGTAAAAAGTACTCAGCTCACTGACTTGCTTCTTGAATACGTGTCGATTAAGCGAAGGAATGGCGCGAGCCCTAACACCACAAGGCAGCATGAAGGCTTCATTAGAAACCATATCAACGGGCGGCTTGGTAAAGAGGATGTAAGGAGTGTTACGTCCTCTTTACTTACCTCTTTTGAGCAGGATCTGTTGAAGAAGGGTTTGTCTCGAAACACTGTAATTAACCTGCATCAATTCTTAAGGGGTGCATACAATTACTTTGTTTCTGCTGGAATATGTGACTATAACCCGCTTATTAACGTGGCCAAGCCATCCAGGGAAGTTCATGAGGCTGTCTCCATTGAAGAATGGGGCTTTGCTGGAATAAGTACTCTTATTAATTCCAGAATTACTACAGCCATTCAAGAGAATGAGTTTAACTCCCGTGTTGTTTGTGCATTTGCTGCCTGGCTTTCATTGGTCACGGGTATGCGGTGCGGTGAAGTCTGTGCCGTCAGATACAGCGATGTAAACATGCTATATAAGCATATCCACGTGTCTGGCACCGTCATTGAAGAGTCTTACAGGAAGCCATACAGGCGAGAGTCAACTAAGGGCAAGAGATCAAGAAACATAGCTATTACTGACTCGGACATTAGCTTCATTAGTGACTACATGAAGCTTCAGAAAGCCCATATTGCCTTTGTAGAGTCTTCTACACCGTTAATTAGTCTTGATGGCTCTTACATGCGACCTACGAGCGTATCGAGGTCATTTACACGTATGAGACGCACTCTTCAGCTACCTCAAGGCATTACGTTCCACTCACTCAGACACACTCACGCGTCTTGGTGTTTGGCTAGCGGTGTTGACTTAAAGACTTTGTCAGAGCGTCTTGGACACGCCGACCCAGCAACGACATTGAGAATTTATTCTCATTTGCTTCCCGGACGTGACAGGGGAGCGGCAGAAGCGTTTGGAGACGCTCTGAGAACCATTGAACAAAGAGAGTTCTAGTCGCTCCATGCCTTAAAGGCTTGTTGCAATTTGTTGCAATTAGCAATTTTTATTCAAGTTGATTTCTACAAAAAACGTTTGTTCAACTTGGAAATTCTTTTTATCCCTTAGTGAGTGCTAGATAAGAAGTAATTATCAGACAATTAAAGAAAGGCAGGCATTAGCATGGCTATTTCTAAAGTCACAAAGGATCTACGCAGACTGCTCGATGGACAAAAGATTTCTTGGGAAGACCATTCTTCTGGGGCATCTGAGCGGACTTGGATTCCTTTAGATGATGGGTCAGTACTTTGTTGTATGTGCTCTTACTACGTAACGCCAAATGGCATTAAATGTGGCCTCTCGTCAGGATTTCCACTAAAGCTTGAGGTTTCTATTATTCATTCGATAGATGACTATGCGTTCGCACCGGGCGCGTCTAAGACACCTGAAGAGATTTTGGAGGTGTTGGGCAGACATGGAGCGAAGTAAACACTGTCAAGAACTGTGTGAAGCTCTAGAGCTTTATGGGAAGACCTGGACTGACAGAAGCAACGCTTGCGTTGAACACATTTATTTCAAGTCTCGAGGTAATTGGGTTTCAGTTCTATATGGTGATGATATTAGAGGCTTCCCACATAAGTTTCTCGTCTGGGAAATGTCCAATTACGCCTATTCACCTCGTGTGATGGATGTAGAAAAAATAATCGATAAGTACTTTTAGGAGTGCAATATGTCAATTAACCACGTTAATATCTCCGGAAACCTTACAAGAGACCCGGAGCTCCGCACTACCGCAGGAGGAACAAATATCCTCTCGTTTGGCGTTGCTGTTAATGACCGCCGCAAGAACCCTCAAACAGGCAAATGGCAAGACGTTCCCAACTTCGTTGATTGTATTGTCTTCGGTCAGCGTGCTGAAGCTCTCTCACGCTTTATCTCTAAGGGTGCAAAGGTCTCTATTGATGGAAAACTACACTACAGCTCGTGGGAAACTAAGGACGGCCAGCGTCGCAGCAAACTAGAGGTTGTTGTAGAAGAGATTGAGTTTCTCTCTAAGACTCAAACAGCAACTACCGCAGCGCAGAGCCAGCCATCGTTTAATGCACCACAGGCACCAGAAGAAAACCTGTATGATGCTGACATCCCGTTCTAAAGAATAATTAAACTATTTATTAGTTAGATAGAGCCTTCGCAAAGGGGTCTTAGAGTGTTCTAGGACCCCTAAATTAAGAAAACTAGGCTAAAAATTATGTAGATTTTGTTGGTTGCGCTCATTAAATTCCGTTACGCTCGATACGCTCATTATGAGATTTTCGATGTGCTATACTTGCTTCGCTTTTCTATCTAAAAGCGTAACGGTATAGCAAAAAGCAGCTTGCGAATTGCACGCAAAGCAATTTCGCAAAGCGGCGGAGAAAGGCTCGCAAGCGTACCGGTTGCGCACCCTCCTATAAAAAATTAGAGGTTATTCCGCTCAACAATACAATAATGTTTATAAGTTGTAGAAAACTTGTATACATAATGTTGAAAACTCTCTATCAAGCCAGCTAAATCATATAATTTAAATAACTACTCTAACTAAACGTTGATACGTTTGGAGAATTATGGATTACAGTGGTTTGACCGCGTCAGAGTTCTTTCATGGTGTAGCAGAAGCATCAAGAGAAAACACTAGAGCATTGCAGCAAATTATGAGCCTTCAAGAAACCGAAGGCGCAAAAGCACAATCATATTCATCTGGTGGAAGTAAGGGCTCTAATCAAGACACCATGGCAAAAGTTGATAAGCGCATAGATCTAGAAGCATTGTTGTCTAAAAGAATGAATGACAATTATGACTATATCAACGACGCCTATACGTTGCTTTATGGTGTGAGTCAACTCGGAGACGGTGGCATATGCCAGTTAATGGGTAATATCTATGCTGATTTACTGCAATGGCGGTATCTTCAATGCCTGACTTGGAATGATGTATCTGAGAGACTTCTTACTCCTGTGAGAACGCTTCAGCAGTTGGAACGTGAGGTCTTTGAGACAATTGATGAGGAGAATTACATCGAAAAATTCTTGAAAAATAAATAATCTTTTTTGCCTTTTATGCTTGTAATATATATAGTATGTACTATAATAATAGATAGCAACAAGGGGAAAGGAGGTAAGTTGTTTGAAGCATTCCTTGTTACTGTCTTAGCAAACGTAATAAGTCATTTCATTATTTCAAGTTTGCAAAGAAAAAGGACTTCTCAAAGGCCAGGTAAGCATTTTAAGAAGTCCTAGACAGTCTCAAAGGGGGTTACGAAAGTAATCCCCTGCGAGAGGTGTATCTAGTATAAATGGAGGTCAAGATGATTACAATTAGTTTTGTTGGTCTTCTTGGAGCGATTGTTGCTGGTGCGGTTGTTGGTCAGCTCATAATCTTTCTGATTGAAAAGAGACAGCATGGCTGTAAGTAAAGCCCAAAAGAAAGCTACCGCTGCATATATCAAGCGTTCAGTGAAGATTAAACAGCTTAGGTTTTATCCTGGTGAGTATGAGCTTTATGAGTGGGTTAATAAGCAAGAGAAGCAAAATGCTTACATCAAAGAACTCATTCGTAAAGATATGGAGAACTCGAGAAATTAAGTTCTGCGTACTCTTGCGCACTCTTGCGCGGTGTTTTGTGATATTATGTACTGTAGCGATTTGCGCAACAAAGGAACTAATAAGCGTTCTGGTTATAAGCCAGGGCGCTTTTTTGTTAGGCAGGTGAGCAAATGAGTTACAACATCAGACGCTCATATGCTAGAGATCAGTTGCGAAAGCAGATGATTGCAAGAGAAGAACCGTGTCACATTTGCGGTATGCCAATCGATTACTCGCTTCCTGCGGGTGACCCGATGAGCTTCGAGATGGATGAGGTTGTACCCGTTTCAAGGCTACCTCTTGAACAAAGACGAGCTGCCGCATGCGACCCAGAGAACGTTAAAGCGGCGCACCGCATATGCAACCAGAAGCGCGGTAACCGCATGATGGACGAGCTTAAGGGTAATGCACTACCTATTGTAAGAACGCGTCTGTGGTAGGGGGGTATGCCCTCCCACAGCCCCAAAAAGACGCCCCTTGGCATAGTCAGAATATAGCGAACCCTCAAATTTTCCACAGTGGAGTGAGCCTGAAAGGAGGTCTTGATGGCCAAGAAACTAGTTACTATTTGCAGAGAGGGCGGTCGATATGACATCTATAAAGCGCTGCAGATAACTATGGCAAAGAAGCTAGATGATTGTGAATCTGGCCGCGACTTTGCAGCCATTGTAAAGACATTCGTCCAGGTAGTTGACGAAGTCGACGCAATGGAAAAAGAGAAGTTGATTGCAGCTAAAAAACCGAGCCCTGCTAAACGAGCCAGAAAGACATATCTCAAAGAGGTCTCGTGATGCCAAGGCGTAAAAAACGTGTTGGAAATCAAAAACCGACCTTTGAACGCATTGGAAAATATCATCATTCTGATGCAAAAGCTTGCATAAATATGTTTTCTCATTACGGGTTTAAGCTTGATGATGCTCAAAAATACGAGCTTGAACTTTATATGGCTAAAGACGCTAAAGGTATGCCAGCTGCTGAAACTATTGGTGCAGCCAAGCCGCGACAAAATGGCAAATCGTTCGCTGCTCGACTCTATGGCATTTGGTGTGCGGCCATTTGTGGAATGGACGTTGTCTATTCGGCTCATAACGCTGATACCGTTGATGAGTTCTTTGATATGATCGTGAACCTTTTTACGGACGATGAGACATACCCAGACTTAGCTGAACTTCTTCTTAAAGCTTACAGACAGCCAGGAAAGCAATACTTGCTCTTTGATTGCGGGCATTACAAAAGCGGCAAACGAGCAATTGGAAGGCTTAAGTTTTCTACTCGTACAACATCAAAGGCACGCGGAGGCACACGCTCACTCATTATTATTGACGAGGCACAGGAGCTTACAGACGCTCAGTTAAATGCAATTTTGCCAACAGTTTCTGCATCTAAAGACGGCTCTCCTCAAGTCATTTACATTGGAACGCCACCAGACCCAACCTGCAGAGGAACAGTATTTAAGCGAATGCACGATACGGCTCACTCTGATAGTCCTGGCGAGGCTTGGTGGCTTGAATGGGCCGCAAAATCGGTTCCGAGAGAGGGTACCAGCGATGAAGAAGCACTCGACCTTGCTTATGAGACTAATCCGGCTCTCGGCTCTCGTATCACAGAAAGAGCAGTGCTCAATGAATGGCATCAGATGACAAAAGATGGATTTGCTCGTGAGCGTCTCGGCTGGTGGTCAACGCTTGATACTTCAGTTGAGTATATCGTCAATGCAAATGACTGGAATGAGTGCATAACAGAAGAACCCTATGACGATGGTCTTCTTGCTTTGGAATCAAATATTCACTCGATGGAAAGAAAGTGGCAATTTCAGCAGCTCTAACTCAGCAAGATAACCCAACGGCTTATGTTGAGCTCGTGGATATTGCAGACGCTTATGGAGCTGGTCAAAACCTCGCTCACTGGATTAAGGAACGTGAGAGTCGCATTGCATGTGTTGTTATTGATGGCCGTTCGGGCGCAACTCAGCTGGCCGAACGCCTGCAGGAGCTACGTTTTCCAAAGCGAGGAATTGTTCTTTGCGATACAAAACAGGCTGTAGCGGCAGCTTCAAGATTTGTTGATGAAGTTGGAGCGCAGAGTATATGTCACGTCCCCTCTCCAGCACTGGACGAGTCTGTTACAGGCTCGTCCAGGCGTGCAATTGGAAATAACGGTGGTTTTGGATTTGGGGATTCTCCAAAAGCGACGTGTACCGCTGCTGAATCTGCAGCACTTGCACTTTATGGAGTTAGGACCACTAAACGAAACCCAGCTAGAAAGCAGGTAGTCTGGTGACGACTGGAATTATTCCTGTTGCAATTGCAACAGCGGTTGGACTGAGAAAAGAAGATAGGCAGACAGTTTTAAATCTCTGCGCAGTTTACTCAAAGACTCTTGCGCGCAATCGTTTGCGCGATGGCTACTATCTCATGCACATAAAGCCTCAGCAGCTCGGTATTTCGGTGCCTGACGGCTTAAGAAACTTGGAGCAGGCCATTTCATGGCCAGCAAAGGCTGTAGATGCTCTTGCTGACCGCTCTCAGTTCGATGGTTTTACTTGTACGGATGATGATACTGCCAAGGAGCTACAGTCTATTGTTCGAGAAAACGCTCTTAAGCGTCGCTATCGTAAGGCTGTTAAAGGTCAGCTTAGAAATTCCTGTGCGTTTCTTACGGTTACCGCTGGAGATGTTGATGCGGGAGAACCAGCGGTTATCATTTCTGCATATTCTGCAGTATCCGCCGCTGCTCTTTGGGATGAACGTTTACACCGTATCCAGGCTGGCATTGTTGTAGTTGATCGTGACAATCGACCGAATCACAGGGACGCCCCAACGTGGATTAATGTCTTTACCGATACCGACATTATTCGCATTCGTAGACCACTTGACTCGACTCGCTGGGTTGCTGAATACATTTCACATGGAATGGGCCGTTGTCTCATGGAGCCTTTGGTTTATGAAGCAACGCTTGACCGTCCGTTTGGTAAGTCACGCATCACTCGAGCCGTTATGGATCTGACGGATGATGCGATGCGCTCAAGCGTGCGAGCTGAAGTTGCTGCTGAGTTTATGACGGCACCTCAGAAGTACCTTGTTGGAGCTGACCCAGACGCTCTCAATAAGCTCTCAAAATGGGATGCCTATATTGGTTCAATCTTTGCAGTCTCAAAAGACTCCGATGGAGATACTCCAACGTTTGGACAGCTGCAACAGGGTTCAATGCAGCCGCATATTGACTACATGCGCTCACTCGCAGCTCGTTTTTCAGCTGAGACTAACGTTCCTATTTCCGAGCTCGGAATTGTATCTGATAACCCAAGTTCAGCTGAGGCAATCTACGCCGCAAAAGAGCCTTTAGTCGTTGACGCTCAAAACCTTAATGCCGACAACGGCGAAGCTCTTCGAGATATTGCTCTTATGGCGTTAGCAGTGAAGAGAAACATATCGTTTGCTGAGGTGCTTACCACAGAGCCTAATATCACGGCCAAATGGCGCAATCCTGCGATGCCGTCAATTGTTTCCCAGGCTGACTCCATGCTCAAGATTGCCCAAGCTGTTCCGTGGATTGTCAATTCTGAGATTCTTCTTGAGGAACTTGGCTTTACAGATGACCAAGTTCAAAGGCTTGAAAGTGATAAGGAAAGAGCTTAGCACAGGAGCTTCTTAGGGCACGCTTTGCTGCAAAGGCTGCAAAGACTCCAGTTGACAATCAAGATTTACTGGACGGTGTAATTGATGCAGGTAAGCAAGGATAGAATTTCGCAGTATAGAAAAGAGCTTGATTCAGCCGCAAACGATGCGGCTGAATTTATGTCTGACTATTACGATGCGCTTAGAACTGCTAATCCTAACTCTTCGGTAGCAGAGCTTCGAAACATGGCTATTAAGTCAATTAAACAAGCTCTCAACGCTTTTTCTCCTCAAGCAGGAGAGCTTGCGGGAGAGCTATTTGATGAGATAGTAAAAGCAGAAGGTGTTAAGGCAAGGTTTCGTTATCATAAAACTATTGAACAGGGTTTAGTCGAGAAAAAAGTTCATTACCTTGCAAAAGACTTAGTTGATGGTAACAACCAGAAGTTTATTGACGCTTGTGCAACGCTTACTCGTTTTTATGTACATCGTGAAGCCAATACTAATATGTACAGAAACGTTGCTCGCTCGAATATTCGCTGGGCAAGAGTTCCGTCCGGTACAGAGACCTGCGGCTGGTGCTTTATGCTGTCATCACGTGGTTTTGACTACACGTCAGAATTAAAGGCGGGAGGTCTTGGACATAAGTTCCATCTCCACTGTGACTGCATCATTGTTCCAGGAACAAAAGAAACTACCATTGATGGATACAAGCCAGAAGAGATGTATGCTCGCTGGGTTGAATGCGCCAACACGCTTGGACTCGAGCCTACGTGGGAGAATCGTTTTGCGATCATTGCCGAATGTGAGACAAGGGATTTCAAGTGGCTCTATAACGGCACTCCGTCCGAAGTGACTTATGCAACACCGGAAATAGAGCGCTCAGTAACAATAAAAAACCCATGGGAAGACAGAACGGCTCATAGGCTTGCGGCTGTAGGTATTGAGCCACATTTTCAGATTGATTACTACTGGGTTATGACGGATGGCATAAAACATAAAGTTGGATTACCTGATTTTGAAAATGGCGTTGAAATAAAGACTCCTCAAGACTCTGAAAATGCCTTTGGAGCAGTGAAAAACTATGTCCTAAAGACTAATAAAAGAAAAAAAGGAGTTGTAAGGATGGTGGTAGATAACTCTGAATCTAATTTCAGTGACGCAGAGCTTATTAAAGCAATACAAGATGTTACAAATGAATTCGGTGCCAATTACACGATTGCCTGTTTTACAAAAAAACAGGGAAATTAGTAAATGTGCACAAATAAAAGAGCGAGTGCAAATTCGCGCAGTTGTACGCGGGCTGCTCGCTCTTTGGGTTAATTATACCCAATTCCGTTAATTTATGCCACTTAAAGAACTATGTGGTTTGGGATACTAGTAGATAAGACATATTAAAAAATGCACCCACTCTCGCAGATGCATTTCATTCACCAACAAACCCGACTCAGTCCAGCCGTTGGCTCGTCCTTTAATTAAACAATACCCACGCAAATCCACATCAAGTAGAATCGGGCGGGTATCTCTACTGATTAGTGTACCCAATTTCATTGATTTAAGCCACTGAAAAGTGGCTTTTTTCATATACGCAACCGTTGCGGAAAAGCGGTACTTACCTCGTAGCAAGGGTAATGCTACTCGTAAACGTCCGAGCGGACGGAACCTGTTGAAAGGAAAGAAATGGATTTGAAGGAACCTGTAACCACTCAAGAGCAGCTCGACAAGATCGTGAAAGACAGGCTGGAAAGAGAGCGTGAGAAAGTACGCTCTGAGTTCTCTGATTATGATGACTTGAAAGCCAAAGCTCTGAAGCTTGACGAACTCGAAAAGAGTGGCTCCGAGGAGCTGAAAGGCACTCGCTGAGGTTGACAACCTTAAAGGTGAACTGCAGACACGTGATGAGAACGCTAAATTGCAGCAGATGCGCAAGCAAGTCGCTAAAGACACAGGGGTACCAGAGGACCTCATTCAGGGCGCAGATGAAGAGAGCATGAAGACGTTTGCAGAAGCCGTAGCGGCGTTCGCCAAAAAGCCTTCTGCTCCAATCATTCCAGAATCAGGCATTTCTACACAGGCTGGAGAGACTCCAGCACAAAAATTTGGTCAATTCATGGCCGAAACATTCAACTAATTGAAAGGATTTAAGTATGGCAACCGGTATTTTGACAACTTCTGCAACACTTCCAAAAGACCTCTCCGACGAGATCTTTGCAAACGTCCAAGACCAGTCTGCAATTATGCAGCTTGCAACTCCAATTGAGCTTCCTGGTCGCGGCATGACTATCCCAGTTGTAACTGGTGACCCAGAGGCTTCTTTTACCGCTGAGGGTGAAGAGGCCAAGGTATCTAATACCTCTCTTGGCGTAAAGGAAATGAAGCCTTATAAGCTCACCGTTATTGAGCTCTTCTCCAATGAGTTCAAGGATAACTATGAAGCCATCTTTGCCGAGCTTCAGAATCGTCTTCCAGGCGCCATTGGTCGCAAGGTTGACGCTACCATTATGTATGGCACTGCTCCTGGCACTGGTTTTGACACCCTTGCAGATGCTGAGTCTGTAGACCTTTCTGTTAAGCCTTATGACGGCTTTGTTGACGCACTCGAGAAGGTTTCTAACGCCAACGGTGACCTTAACGGTTGGGTACTTTCTCCAAAGGCACGAACCCTGCTTCTTAAGGCTAAGGATAGCCAGCAGCGTCCTCTCTTTATTACTAACCCAGCAGTTGAGGGTAAGGACGGCGGCTCTTCTGTTCTTGCTATTCCATCTCTCTTCTCTCGTGCAGCTTATCAGGCAAAGGTTGCCTCTAAGACTCCAGAACTTGTTGGCGTTGGTGGAGACTGGACTGGCGCACGCTTTGGCCTTGTAAAGGACATCACTGTCTCTATGGCAGACCAGGCAACCATCAATGCTGGAGGCACTGCAATGAACCTCTATCAGCGTGATATGTTTGCTCTTAAGTGCACCTTTATGTTCGGCTTTGTCGCACGTGATAAGGCACAGTTTGTCCGCCTTGCAAACGGTACCGCTGCTTAATAGGAGGCTTATATGGCAGAGACAAGAAGCTTTGCCACAAAGGCCGACTATGAGAAACGTTATGGGTCTGGTGCTCCAGAGAGGGTTGAGGTGCTTTTGCAAGATGCCTCAGCCCTCTTGCGCTCTAATTTCATTGCATATCATCAAACGGCTTACAAAGAAGGCTTAAACCTTCGATTTGATGAGAATGCTTGCGCCGTTACTTGCGCGATTGTTGCTCGTGCTGTGAATGTTCCTGCTGGTTTTGAGGGTGCTTCTCAGTACAGTCAGCATGCCGGCCCTTATGAGTCGACATTGACTTTTGCAAATCCAACAGCTGATTTGTATGTAACGCGCTCTGAGCGCACTCGACTCGGCTTGAGTGGTATCAGAATTGGCTCAATTCAGCCAATGTTTAAGCAAGACCACGAGGTGAATGATGGCAGCAATTAGGGGCGTTCGGGTAGAAGTGGTTAGAGTGACTACTGTCCTAGACGATCATGGCAATGAGACCTCTGGAGTAGAGTCTTATGAGCTTGTTGACAATGTCTTGCCAGCTCCGGTTGCGACATCTGATTTGTCTGCAACGCGCCCAAACGGTGACCGCATAGACATGGTGTTCCACTTTCCAAAGGCTTATAAGCGAAGCCTAAGGGGAACTTTTATTGAGTTTGATGGAGTGAGGTTTGCGGTTGTTGGTGACCCGCAACCCTATCTCGACAGTCTAACGCCGCTCGATTGGGACAGGGAAGTTGAGGCGGTGGTTGTCGATGGGTAATGATTTTATAGTCACGGGTCTCAAGCCAGACTTGGCTGGTATCCGCGAGGTACTTCATACCGCTCCTGTAGCTGATATGTGCCGTGAAGCGGCTCAGATTTGTGCGGCAAAATGTAATTCTTTACTGCCAGAAAAATACCTCAAACATGGTGCTCGATTTGACGCTAAATGGGTTAATCGAGAGTACACCGCAGCTGGCCTTGTGTACTGCTCTGGAGCGGAGAACGGCATATGGGCTGGACGTGCTAACGCAAAGCTTAATATTCTTAAGAAGGGATGTAGAGGATGAGCTATGACATTCTTTCAGACATTACTAAGTATATGAGTCAAAAGCTCAATATTCCTGCTTCAACACGAGTTCCCGCCCGCGAACCAAAAGAGTTTATTACCGTTACGCGAACCGGGGGAAGCTCTACGATTGGCTGGGATACGGCTAATCTTGCAGTGCAGGCTTGGAGTACCACGGATGCCGCTGCATATAAGCTGGCCTTGGCAATAAGACTTCTTTTGCTTGAGTGCTGGCAAGAGCTTGACAAGGTTATCAAGGTTGAAGTTCAAAGTATTTACGACTTCCCAGACCCGGATTCAAAGAAATATCGATATCAATTAGATGTGTATATCACTACACGTCTGTAAGGAGTAATCATGGCTGATGCTATTTACAATGCAAATTACGTCGGAGCAGCAAAGGGCCGTCCTGGCGGATATGCCGCAGTCGTTGACCCAAGCGTTGACATTAAGACGCTTCTTGATGTTAAGAAGACCATCAAGGATCTGATGACTGCAAACCCCGGCAAGATTAAGTCACTTGGATATATCTCTGAGGATGGCGTTGAGTTTTCTGTTGATCTCTCTGCAGAGGATAAGAACGACTGGGGAGGAAACGCTATTAGTTCCTCAATTTCTAAGTACTCAGAGTCTGCAAAGGTGTCATTCCTTGAGTCCGCTGAGACTATTTTGAAGGTCATTTATGGAGACGATAACGTCAAGGTTGAGACAGACGGCTCTATTACTGTTCGACACAACCCACGCTTTACTGCACCTCGTATCTATATTTTTGACGCTGTTATTAATGAGACTACGGTCAAGCGTTCCATTATTCCTGTTGGACGCATTTTTTGAGCGCGATACCGTAAAGCAGAACAGCTCTGACTTCCTTGGCTATACACCAACCATTAAGTGTATGCCAGCCGAGGTCTTTGACGGTGATACTTACCGTGATGTCTTCTACGACACCACAAAAAGCGAGTGCGACTCCTGGCGTTGTACATTAATTAAGTTTTGAGAGGACTCAATATGGATATTTCCAACATGTCAGCGGAGCAGCTTCGAGCGCTCGCAGCGGAGAAAGAAAATTCACGTGCAAAGTTGGAGCATGATTATCTTGACTTCGTACAGGATAAGCCAAAGCACGCTCCATATGAGCGCATAATTGAATTCGAGGGTGAAGAGTATGTCGTTGACATGCGCAGAATTAAGTCTCGTGAGTTTATGCGTCGCATGGCTCGTGTTAGCGATGCTGAGCAAAATAGCCCAGAAGCACTTTCTCCTGTACTTGCTCTCTACGACTTTGTCTTTAGCGGCAATGTTGACAATCATGTTGTGGAAGTCGTAACTGCTAAACTCGGATATGACGACGCTGAAGAAATCATGCGCATTGAGTCCGCTCTTCTGGAAAAACTTGACGCAAAAAACTAATTCCGCTTGCTCCAATTCTGTGTGATGACACTAAAAGGGGCAAGCTGGAAGCAGACTTTCAGCAGTATTACCAAGTAAAGCTACAGACGCTCATTGACTCTTGTGAGTTTGAGCGTCTGTTTTATTTGATGATAAACCTCCCTCATGGTTCTAGAACAGTATGCTCTGTTGACCCAAGAAATGATTGGTCCAATAGCGACTATTTGCTTGCACTAGCGGTCGACAACCTTTCGTATCTTCGATATGAACAAGCCGGAGGTAAAGGCAGAAAGCCTGACGCGGTCAAGCGTCCAGAACTGAAACAAGAACAAAGTAAAAAGAAGCTTCTTAACGTGTCACAGGACCGCGTTGAGGAGCTTCTTTTTAGAGAACGCTAGGAGGTGAATAGTGGCTGGAACAGTAGTAAGAGGTTCCGTCCTTCTTACTCCTAAATTCGACAATCTTGGTGCTAATGTTAAGCGAGCACTGGGAAGTGGATATAAATCGGCAGTGTCTGTCCACACGAATGCTGGACGACAGGCTGCTCAAAACTATGCAAGCGGCTTTGGTGGCGCAACCGGTGCAATTATGGGAATTGTGTCGAGCGTTACATCTCGCGCCTTAGATGCTATTTCTGGCTCAATTGCCTCTGCTGTCAACCGTGTCGATACGATTGCAAACTTCCCTAAGATTATGCAGTCTGTTGGATATTCTGCAGACGACGCGCGTGCGACTATTGAACGGCTTTCAGCTGGTATCGATGGTCTTCCGACATCGCTTGACGCCATTGTTGGCTCAGTGCAGAAGATTGCGCCTGTGTCTGGTTCACTTGCCACAGCAACAGATGTTGCCCTGGCATTTAATAACGCACTTTTGGCAGGCGGCAAGAGTCAAGAGGTAATGAATTCTGCTTTTGAGCAGTATTCACAGATGCTTTCAACTGGCAGAGTTGATATGCAGTCATGGAAGATTCTTGCTCAAGCTATGCCAGGACAGCTGAACCAGATTGCTAAAGCCCTACTCGGAGCTAATGCAAACCAAGCAGACCTTTATAAGGCCATGCAAAGCGGCGCAATTACATTTGACCAATTCAACAACGCAATTGTAAGCCTCAATAATGAAGGTCTTCCTGGCTATGCTTCATTTGCAGAGCAGGCACGTATCTCAACGGAGTCAATTGGTACCGCATGGACCAATGTTCAGAACCGTATTAATAAGGCTGTTGCTAAGATTATTGATCATATTGGCCAAGCTAATATTGCAGGTGCAATCAACGATTTCTCTAGCAGCTTTTCTGGTATAGCCGACACAGTTATCACGTATCTTGACCCTGTTATTTCCACTGTTGGTTCCTTCATGGATCAGCTTCAAAATAACGGAGCAATCACATCATTTGGTGACGCTTTAAATGCGCTAAAAGACGTATTTGATGGCACTATAGGGCTTATTGGTGACCTTATAACAACGTTTACTGGTTTAGATAACTCAGAGGATGCTTCCCGCAGTGCGGCAGATTTGCTTAAATCTGCCGTTGATGGTGTTAAATCTGCCATAGAGCTTGCTCGTGACGCTGTTCAAGGCTGAGAGACAACCTCACAGTTGTTGCACCCGTCATTGTCGCTGTAGCGACCGCTCTGATTGCATACGAGACTATTAAGGCTGTGCGCTCGATAGCTGACGACTTCGGACTTCTAAAAAGCGCCGCTTCTTTGGCTTTTGACGCTATCAAAGGTGGAGAGGGCGTTCTATCAACGCTTTCTGTTTTTGGAGAGCTTGTTGGTGAGGGTGGAGTGCTCGCGAGTGTCTTTGGAACGATTTCAACGGCAATTAGTGGCGTTGGAACGAGCCTTTTAGCACTCGTAGGATCTATCCCTGTTATCGGTTGGATTGCAGTTGCGGTAGTTGCTCTTGGAGCTGTCTTTACATGGCTCTGGAACACTAATGAAGATTTTAGAAATGCTGTAATTGGTATTTGGGATTCTATTTGCTCAGCCATTAGTGGTGCAGTAGATTCCATAGTTGGTTTCTTTACAACAACATTGCCAACAGCTTTCACTCAATTCGTCCAATTTGTTCAGGGGATTCCCGCAGCGGTAGGACAATTCATTCAAGAGCTACCAACAATGATCCTTTATGCGCTTACTTTTGCAGTTGTATTTCTGTTTGGACTAGGCGCTCAACTCGCTCAGTTGGCGGTACAGATTGGCACTGAGTTTGTCCAGAACGTCGTTAACTTCTTTACTGTTGACCTACCAAGCGCATTTGCTCAGTTCGTCTTATTTGTATCGACGATTCCAGAACAAGTTCAAACTGCCCTTGCAACGCTTTTGGCAAATATCGCTCTCTGGGCAGTCGACATGGCGGCCAAAGCATCAGAGGCCGCCGACGGTTTTCTCCGTGGGGTTACAGATGGCCTAAATGCAGCAGTTGATTTTGTGAAAAGCATTCCAGATAAGATTAAAAGTTTCTTTTCTAATGCGGGCGATTGGCTTGTTAACTCTGGTAAAGCGCTCTTAGATGGCTTCGCCAAAGGCATCAGAAATGCTGTAAATGCAGTAACAAGCGCAGCATCAGACGCTCTCGGTGCGGTGCGTAAGCTATTCCCATTCTCACCTGCAAAGAAAGGACCATTCTCAGGTCATGGCTACACGACGTATTCTGGCCGTGCTCTCATGAGAGACTTCGCAAGGGGGATTAAAGGGAAGTTCCGCACTTGCTGAAACAGAGGCCATGAGTGCTCTGTCAAGTGTACATGACGTCTTTACTAATGCCCGTCCTATGAGCTTCTCAGCAGTTGCTGACGCTAATGCAAACGGCATTTATCGTGCTGCTTTCGAGCTTGATTCAAGGCAGCAGCGCGCAAACGCAACCACGCTTGCAGACATCTATGACTTCATGCGTAACGGTGAGCTCGGACAGGTTATTGATGAGAACTCTAACAATATTGGAGACCGTGATTTTGCTCGTGCGGTCCAAAAGGCGGTGAAGACGAATGCATAAACTCAAGTATGTTTCTTCCCGCGGTAATATCTTTGAGCTTGATGTGCCAGAAGCCTCAATTGGTACTGGCACATCTCTTAGAGGTTACAAGCCTGGATACACGCTAGGAGCGCGTTCTATCTCTGGCATTTCGTCTAATGCTCAAGAAGTTACGTTAGATCTCTTCATTGAGGGTTCTGAACTAGCAGAATCAATGGCCGAGGAATTTGAATTTGACTTCAATAATCAAAAGCCAGGAGCGCTCGTCTATAACAATGAATGGTCGCAAGATGTGTATGTGTCTAAAAGCGAGGTTCAATCTGTCTTTCATGATCAGGCAACAGTTGCTCTTACAGTTATTTTGCTAGAGGGGTCATGGCACAAAAGCCACAGTAAAAGCTTCAGTGTGACTCATGATGACGCACAGAGTGATTGGCTTAATTTACCTACTAACGCTCCATACAACCTTGGCATTACGAGACCGCCAAAGCAGCTTGAAATTCGTTCGTCATCAGAATGTCCAGTAAAGTTCACCATTTATGGAACGGCCCTCCAGCCACGAATCGTGATTGGTGATAACACTTACTCATTTTTAGTGACAGTCCCAAGTGGAGGTCGTCTTGTTGTAGATGGCACTCGCACTCGCAAGACAATCACACTTGTTACTGAACTTGGGGACGTGTCAGACCGCTTCGATGTTGGTAGCCGTGGCAGCGGAAAGGGCAGTGGCAACTATTGCTTTGAACCACTGAAACAAGGCTTTTCAGAGCGTCTCATGGGACGGCACATTTGGCTTTGATGTTGAATGGTGGGAAACAAGAGGAGGTCTTCCATGGACATCTTAACGGTGTCAAAGGCTGACGGTGAAGATATTGCCGGCACAGAGGACTATGTGCTCGACCTTTCTTTTTGGAGATACGGGAAATACTTTTTGAAGTATTTGCCCCGTCGATTCCAATCAAAGATGGATATCTAGTATCTATCGATGGTACAGAATACGGCGGCATCATCGATACAGCTTCAGACTCGCTTGACGGCGGTGTGTCTACGACTACATGGAGCGGGCGTACCTGGCACGGTATGCTCGCTTCAAAAATCTTGGTCCCGAGTACTGATTACATCAATATCTCGGATAAGGCTCAAACGGCTATCGAGAGCATTGTTACTGCAGCAGATCTTGCAACAGTATTTGAGGCGAAGACTGGACAGTCAGAGACAATTATTAAGTGTCAGCTACCTCGTTTTTGTGACGCTTATACAGCATTAAGACATATCGCAAACGCTGCGGGCTCACGTCTTAGAATCCAACGCGCTGATGGTAAGACACTTATTTGGCTAGAACCGCTCACAGACAACAGGCTTGATTCTGATGCCCTGGATTACAAATCTAAGACGTCATATCATCCTGTAAATCACTTAATCTGCGCTGGCAAGGGTGAGCTTGCAAGTCGTACGGTTATTCACCTCTATGCAGACCGTGCAGGACGCATTTCAAAGTCACAAAGTTTGTTTGGCCAAGATGAAGTATCAATGCTCTATGACTACAACAATATCGAGGATGCGGAGCTTGAAAAAGAGGGAACAAAGAAGCTCAAAGAGCTTCAAGCTCAGTCTTCTGTAGACGTTACAGTCCATGACGGTTTGAATCTTTACATTGATGATGTTGTTGTAGCTGAAAATCAAGACACAGGAAGACGAACCCAGGCGACTATTGGCAAGAAGATAGTAAAAGTCGCAAGTGGGGTAATGAGTGTAAGTTATGAAGTGACTTCACCAAACCAGACTCGAGGCTCACATGGCGTTTCATTTGAGTCTTCTGGAGCGTCACAAGGCGCTGGAACTACATATGTAGCCGGCACTGGCATTCGTATTGTCGGCAATCGTATCTCAGCGGTTATGTCGGATGAGAAAGTCGCTGATATTGAGACTCATATTGCTGCCGCACAGTCGGCTGCAGTTGCCGCTCAAGGTCAAGCGCATGAGGCAAAAGACATAGGCAACAATGCATTAGTCTCAGCAAACTCAAGCGTAAAAAATGTATCCTCAACAGGGCCGCTTGCGGTTTCCCAGACGGGTTCCAACGTCACTTTAAGCCTTCAAAGTTCTGGTGCAGAGGCTGGTTCATACGGCCTTTCAGAATCAATTGTGGCTGGGAATAATGCCAATTTTGCAATTCCGCGTCTTACGGTTGACGAATTCGGACGTATTACTGCAATCACTCAATCAATGGTGACCCTTCAAATTAGTGGGGGAGCTAACCAAGGCGGAGGCTTCCTGGCTGCTCATCCAATCGGTTCAATCTATGAAACAACTAAATCATTTAATCCATCGAGCCTCGGCGGTACATGGAAACGCCTGCCGTCACTTGACGGTTTTAAGTGGGAAAGGACGGCGTAATGGCTAAAGAACAAGGCTCCAGATATACCTGTGATAGATGCGGTAAGTCTGAGTTTGTTACTCCAAGCAATACATACTCGCTCGCTCAATGGCATGACATTAAGCGTCAGTCACAGCGAGGAGAGGAGAATCGCACTTATTGCGAGAGTTGTTACAAAGCATATCTTGAGCTTCTTGCAAAAACATGATGCTTCATTCAAAGAGTTTGAAAGCAAGGTGAACTAATATGGCAGTCACATGTGTCGATGGACAGGGTCAAGCGCCTCACATTACCGGTGCGGATAAAGGACGTTTACACGCTGGCATTTTTTTGGCGAAAAGAGCGTCGTTCTCGCGGTTGGTAAGCGTCTAGCAGCCACACAAGAGAGTGCCAATCGAGTCACTATTGCAACCGGTGATGCCTCTCTGCATGGTAGACAAGTGAGTGTAACCGCACCAGAGCAGGTCACAATCACTTCTGGAACTCAAGGACAGAATCGTAACGACTTTATCTGCCTTAAATATGAGCGTAACGCGCAGGGAATTGAGTCGGCAAAGCTTGAGGTTCTACGTGGTGTACCTACATCTGGCAAAAGCTGAGGACCCATTAGTACCAGCAGGGTAACGTCTTAAATGGTGACGCTCAAGACTACTTTCCCGCTCTATCGTGTAAAGCTTAATGGCGTTGTTGCGTCTAAGCCAGAGCAGCTTTTTTTATGTTTGCGAATACGCTCTATCAAGATGATAACGGCGATTTTGAGACGGTGATTTTGCAAGATCAGGGAAGTTATAAGAATTACTGGCATATATATCGTACAGGTGATTCTGTAACTATCAAGGTAAGAGGATGGCTCAGCAAATAATATCTCTTACGATGCAGTTAGATGCCCCTTTCACTCTTCCAGAAGGCGCAAGACCGCCTCTAGTAGATCATGAAAAGTATGGCTCAGTTTCAGACGGTAATGAGTCAATCGTATATATGCCTGGTATTTGTCCCTGGACATGCAGATGTGCTTACGGCTATCTCAGCGAGACCCTGACGGCAAACATTTACCTTTGCAAGACCATAAGGCGGAAACAGTCTCTAACGCATGGCGACAGGGATCTCTTACTTATACAGTGAGGCACTAGGAGGTGAGGTCATGAACATCACAGCTGAGATGGTGTCTTTCTTCATCTCAATTGCCGGCGCGTTCTTGGGTGGTCTTATTGCCATCTCAAACTGGCAGCGTGCTAGTCGAGAAGATAAGGAAAAAGAAGACGCCTGGAAGAGCACAATCACCAACACCCTCACCCGCCTAGAGACACGGCAACAAGTCATGAATGAGCAACTGGGCAAGTATCAACAGTCTCTCTCTGACTTGACTGCAACACTCACGCAGCACACGGCTGAGCTTTCCGTGGTTGGCATTGTCGCGCGGAGGGCGGATGAGGTTTCAAAAAAAGCAGCAACCGACCTCGCAGAGGTCAAAACCGACGTGAGAAACCTAGACTCACGCATTACTAAGTTGGAAAAGTAAAGGAGTAGAAATGATTAACTGGAAGGTACGTCTACATAATCCCGCATGGTGGCTTGGCATGGCGGGTATCGTCATGAGCCCTATCCTGGCATACCTCGGACTGGCATACTCTGACCTCACTACATGGGGCAGCCTTGCTGATGTGTTTGTGAAGTTCATCAGCAACCCATACCTGATTGGCACCGTTGTTGTGGCGGTCTTGGGTGCTATTGGCGTGACTATTGACCCAACAACAAAGGGGCTAAGCGACTCTGAACGTGCTATGACTTACGTACAACCTTCTGAGCGTCCTGCAAGTTACATGACAGGCAACGCCGAACCAATCAACACAAAGCCAGCAGAAGAGCCAAAAGAAGAGGTAAACAATGCTTAGGGGCATTGACGTATCAGGTTATCAGGCATTGGGTGCGACATACTCGCACCCAAATGTCGAGACCGCATACAGTGGCTCTGACTTTGTCATCGCTAAGGCTACCCAGGGCACGCAGCCAATGAACCGCTACATGACGGCACAGCTTCAGCGTGCACTTGCAGACGGCAAGTTGATTGGCGTGTATCACTACGCAGAAGGTGGCTCACCAGTCGCAGAAGCCGATGCATTCGTGGCTTGTGTCTCTAGCTACATTGGCAAGGCTCTCTTGTGCCTGGACTGGGAGAATGGTGACAACGATGCGTGGGGCTCAACGGTTTGGGCAAGGCAGTTCGTTGACCGTGTCTACGCTAAGACAGGCATCTATCCTGTTGTCTACACGTATCCTGCTGGACGTTCACAGGTTGCGTCTTGTGCTGACGTGTCGCGTCTATGGATTGCTGGGTACCCAGACAATCGCTTCTCGTGGGAATTACCTTCCATGATCTACAACACGGGTGCATGGAACGATTGGACTCTGTGGCAGTATTCCAGCGCAGGCGGTACCGTTGACCTTGATGTGGCAAAGCTGACTTACGCAGAATGGGAGCAGCTCGCACAGGGTGAGTCTAACTTTGAGCCACACTGGGTTAAGAACTCTACAGGTTGGTGGTATGCAACCAGCCCAAGTGCTTACTACTACAGCCAGTGGGCGTTCATTAACGGTTCCTGGTACTACTTTGACGCGCGTGGATATGCAGTCACAGGCTGGTTCTTTGATGGCACAGACTGGTTCTATCTTTGCCCGGATGAAGGACCTCAAGAGTGCGCAATGCTAACAGGTATGCAGCACATTGGAAGCTATGACTACTACTTTGCCAATGATGGTCGCATGGCAACGGGTATCTTTGACGCTGAAGGCAAGAAGTATCTTGCTTCTGAAAATGGCAACTTGCTCCCAGCTGGAGTGCATGTCTACAATGATCATGCCTACGCAGTCAACGCAGACGGCTCTGTCCAGGCTGACAGCACGGTGCAGGTTGACACAGATGAAGCCGGTCGATTGACTTCATTGCACTAAACCAATAACCCCCTCTCACTTCGGTGGGAGGGGTATTTTTTATGCCGATTTGGTATAATTAAGCCAAGCAAAAAAAGAGCGGGAAAGTTGGTTTATCTGCTCTTTTATACGGGCTGTGTATAGTGCATAGCCCTAATTTTTTATGGGTAAATACTCCAACTCACAATTTGCATGCCTTAAAACGCCTTACAACAAGCCGTTTAACTGGGAATTTGTAAAGGTAAATTTAGCCGCTTTTCTTTATTGATTGTTTCAATACGGTTAACAACAATGTTTCCCCTTCAATTCTCTTCTTTTGAATATATCGAGGTAAATCGCCTATCTAAATAGTTAAAACTTTTATTCGAACAGGTATTCTACTTTTACAGTAGCCATACAGTTTGGAGGCAAAATGGAGGCAGCCGATAAAAATTTTAACAAAAAAGGTAGACGGCAAGCCGTCTACCTGGAGTTTCTGGTGCCTCCTGCGCGATTCGAACGCGCGACCTGCGGTTTAGAAGTTATGTTTTCTACCGCTCATTAAATTCCGTTACGCTCGATAAATGCCGTTACGACCTGCAAAAATAAATTTTTGTCCGGTGTGTATAGTAAAACAATCCATACAGTTTGGAGGCAGTTTGGAGGCAGCGCCTCCAACCAACTTGTTGCACGTTAAGGAGAAACGGCATGAATATCTCAGTCAGATTGCGTGGCAAAGTTTGGCAGGCAAGGGTGAGGTACCGTGGAGCAGATGGGCTTATCCATGAGAAACATCATTCTTTGAGTGCTCCATCGGATAAGACTGGCCGAGGTAAAAAGACCGCCATGCTCGAGGCTGAGAAATGGGTTAAGGACGCGGGCTTTGTTGAAGTTGTTGAACAGAGCCAAGCAACAAGGCTTGATTGTTCGGCGTACACATACTGTCTCAACTACTTTAAGAGCCTTGTGGCAACACAGCAAATAGAACGTCGTACTTATACGTCTTACAAGAATAGTATTCGATACATAGATCTCTTCTTTAGTGAGAAACGCTTACAGGACATTACAATCACAGACGTCGAGATGTATGTGTCCTGGCTTTACGACTCCAACTACTCAGCTAATACCATTAAGAAAGCTTTTAATGGCTTACGTCAATGTACCCGCCATGCCGTAGCGATTAGAGATCTGCAATATGACCCCTGTGCGTCAATCAAGGCTCCTAGGGGCCAGCTTGCGACGCCAAATCCTTTGGACGAACCTTCCCGCAAGAAGCTTCAAGTTATGCTTGCTGCTCTAGAGCTTCTCCCATGGTTATTGCAACGTATTTGGCGTACTTTACTGGTATGAGACGTGAGGAGTGCTGCGGGCTTCAGTGGAAGGATATAAAGCTCAAAGCTGAGGACGTCACAGCACACCTATGCCGCGCTATTTCGTATGATGGCGGTAAGACCTACATTAAAGGCTTAAAGAACGGTAAAACCAGAACGGTACCTGTCCCAGCACCACTCGTAGACATTCTTAAGCAATGGCGTTCTAAATACATCGAGGACTGTATGTTGATGGGAATTGCATTTAATGAAGAAATGTATATCCTCGGGGACTTCTCTGGTGAGTATCTTAGGCCAGAGCGAATCACGACATGGTGGAAGAGACACTCAGAAGAATGGGGACTTCTAGGCACGCAGGGGAGAAGACCAGTCTTTCACGATCTAAGGCATACCTATGCGACGATTGCGGTTAGAACCATGGACATCAAGAGTGCTCAAGACATTCTTGGACATAGTGACATTAACATGACCATGCGTTATGCAGACACAGACCTGGAGCAGATTCAGAAGGCAGGAAATCATCGGAGAAGCTCTTAACGACGCTCATAAAGATGGTGCAGAAGTACTACAACTTAGGCGAGCGATATAAAAAGAGGAGCTTAAAGCTCCTCTTTTTCGTTCTCTTTTTCAACTTTCTTAAACAAAGAAACAAGCTTTTTCTGGTCGATGGCTGGGAGGGTAAAATCATCAATATCCATACTAAATAGTAAGCTGGCTATTTTGTTCCTAGCGAATTCATATGTGCTTATTGCTGCAGTTTTCAAAAGCTCGTTATATAGTTTGTCGTCTGCTTCGTCTTTGCTAACGACTGTCGCCTTACCATCTACAATGATGTTTATCGAAGCGAACGCATCGTCTTTATCTTTTTGGAATAAGTTGATATCAGCGGCAAGAGTTATTACTTTGGCATATAAGTCAAGGTCTTTGATTACTCTTGTTTTACAGCTGACCGGCGTAATCGAAAAGGTGAATTGTTCAGTTTCACCTTTCATCTCAGTAGATGTTTGGGCGTTCAAATTCCGTACTCTATTTGCAACTAATATTTGTGTGAGAACTTCAGTTCTTCTTGCCATTACATAAGCTCCCTTGTTTCATCCCTTGCTTCATATGTTTGAATTTGGGCATGCTTTTTATTCGGCTCAAATTGAAGGACATTTGAGTATTCAAGTTGCTCAGATGGTTTTTCATGCAGAGAATAACTCTTTGATTGGACTAGATTCTGTTCTTTTTCGGAAGGTTCATCTTGGGACCCAAAGTCGTTGTATTCTTTGCGAGCGTCAACACTTGCTTTTGTGACGTATTCTCTTCCTTGATATGAGAACGTTTCGAGCTTGCCTGATTTAACAAGCTGGGTTACGCGCCCTTGAGAAATCCCAAGTGTTCTTGCGGCTTCTGACTTAAGCATTCTTGGTATTGCGCCAATACCTGTGTCTATAGCCAGCGAGTAGATTTTACCCTCGTATTGCGGGCTATTGTCAATCGTAGGCTCTGGTAAGTTATCTCCGTGCATAAGCCGATGTTGGATTTCCGAAGTCAGTAAATCAGCAGCCATTTCAAGGCATTCTTGCTTCGAAAATCCTTCAGTAGCCCCCTCGAAATCAAAGGGGACAGCTATATAGTAATCATCATCTTTGAAGATTTCGATTTCGTATAAGTACAACATTTTCATTTCCTTTAGTTGTCTATTCTTGCCTGCTTTAATATCAGCTTATATAGACTCTCTTTTATTTCGGCGTGTCTTGGTACGTTCGTATATCTTCCGTCTTTATGCTCGAACTTCTCGTGCTTTGTACCGCCGGCAGAATAAAATCCCTCTGCTCGTAGCTTGGCTATAAGTTTCCTTCTCGATGCCATTAGTGCGTCTCCTGTTGGCAACAGTCTAAACATTCCTTTAGTGGTTTTCAAGTATTATTTAGCTTATTTAAGGTCATATAAAGCTTCTGAAGATCATGTTAGTTCTGTAAGATTTTTTTGACCTCTATTCTTCTTCAGATGCAGCTTTTGACTTTGTAACTGGCTTCTTGCGTTCGTCTTTCTTCATTTTTGCAATGGCTTTGCGGCTGTCATCTGTTACCTTTTCGGGCAAGAATAGGCGCGAGATTAGTGCTTCTGCGATTTCTGAATTTTTAAGGTTCTGACCCGTGGTGTTCTTGATAGCAACTCGCAGCTTATTAATGACCTCAGTTGAGATGATGTGGTCTGCAAGGTTCTCTCCAGAGAGAGCAATACGTCTCTGGTAATAGTCATCAATCTCATTCTTACGATGTGCTTCTTCAGAGAGCAGATAGAGCAGCTCGGTTTTCTGCGCTGGAGCTGTTTCCTTGTCGGAGATGGTAACTCTAAATACCAGCTTTGTTACAGGGATTTTGCCTTCAAGCTTAGTGCGATAGACCTGCCAATCATCACCGTTGGTAAGAATAATCCAGTCAATACCTTCATCAACAGCATATTGACGTGCTTGATTAAGGTGTGTCTCCTTGAGTTTAAGTCCGATTTGCTTAACCTCAACGACAAATACCTCTTCATCAGTTGTTCTGACAACATAGTCAGCAAATCGAGAGCCAATCATTTGCTCAGCGGTAACGTTGTCAAACCTGTCCCAGCCAAGATATTCACACAGGATGTCCGAGACAATCTTGCGTGTATCAGCTTCCTTGAAGTCTTCTGCACGACCCTTCTCAACAATTGATGTCATGCGTCTTAAGCCCTTTTTGATACGGTCCTTCGCTTTGTCTTGATAAACAGCCATTTCTCAAACCCTTTCACAATTCCTTCAAACTTTTATATATCGGACTCAATTTTTTGTCCGGTGTTAACACTAAATTGGAACGTGCGTTCCTTGAGAATTAAACATGTCTTATTTCTTCGCGCCTGCCAAGCTCTTCAATATTCTCCAAGTTTAAGCTCGTATTTACCGATTGGCTTAGCTCTGTACATAGATCTATTCCTTAGATTCTTTTCTGTAGTTCAGTAATTACAGCATCTACATCTTTAAGTTTGTTAAATAAATCGTCTAATTGCTTTGAGTTTTCAAGCTGTTCTGGCGATGGCTTTTCTCCGATTAATTCTTCAAAAGTACAGTCCAGAACCTCACATATTTTCTTTGCATGTTTGATTGTTATTTCAGTTTCTTGACGTTCCCAAGCACTAATTACTCGTGATGATACTCCCACAGCTTCAGCAAGGTCTCCCTGGGACATACGGCGCATCTTACGGATTTGCTTCAACTGAAGATTAAGTTCTTCCATTGGTGCTCCTTTCATCTAGCAGGCATTTTACCACTTTCTACACAAAATATACAAATATCGTAAAAATTTTTCTTTTACATTTACGAATTTCGTAATTATTATGAAGAAGAACTTACGGATTTCGTAAGTTTCTAGATAAAAGTTAGTCGTTCTTTGAAAATCGCATTAATCAAGTATTTGTTTTATCCCTACGTTTTATAGATTGGAGGCAACCATGGATCAGATGGATTCAATTGCTGTTCGTATTCGTATCGCAATGGCTAGAGAAAATGTGTCAGCTCGTGAGCTCGCAACAAGAACCAACCTCTCTGAGTCGACAATTTATAAAGCAAGTAAAGAGGAAAACGACGAAAAAACTAGCTTAAAAACTATTCGTCTACTTGCTGATGCACTAAATGTCTCTGCAAAGTGGCTTGCATGTCTGGAGTAATAAATGCCAATACCTCAAAATACTGGCTCGGCTTGGTCATATCACTGGGAGCCTAAAATCGAGCATAAGCTCGAACCAGAAAAAGCCAAGGCACCACACACCACAATATCTCACATTAAGGGAGCATCACTTATAAAGAGTTGTTTTAACGATGCTTATTACGCCATGGAAGACGGTGGGAACCTGTGGTTTCTTGGAAGTTTTGAAACGGATAAAGAAGCAAATGAAGCGTTTGGAAGGTGGACAAAACGTCATTAGATGTTAGAACACAGGCACCTTCATAGATGCTTATTTAAAAACTGCTACAGCCAAAGACGCTAGAGCAATAACAACAGAGACAATTGAAACGATACGTGAGAACCAAGTTTCTTTTCTTGCGTCTTCAACGTATCCCTTAAATGCTTCATTTTGAGCATTTAAGACACGGGCTTGTTCTTTTAGAACATTTAAAAGCTCATCAATTCTTAATAACTCATCTAAAGGTGTTATCTCGTATGTACCAGCAGCCTTAGGTGTATCTAACTCTGATATCTCTGGATAATAACTAGCATGAACAGTTTTGAAAGTCTCTTCAATATTAGGCATATCCTCGAAAGGAGTGTGAATCTTGGGAACTTTAAAAGATTTAGAAACTTTAATAGCTGCTTTTTGTATGGGACTTAAATCATCCATTAGAAAACATCCAATCCGTATGCTTTCGTGTTTGGTGTCTGTTCTATCACTTATGTTTTCAGTTTACTGCATTTTTGCCTGTTCAAAGATGACAAGCGTCGTTGGTTTATGCGCTGCAGTGTTTGCCCTTTGCTTCGCAGGTCTTATTTATTAACAAGATAAAAGTGCCCTCCTCACGTTGCACCGTGGGAGAGCGTGTCCAAAAACTTTAAGGAGTTGAAATGGACAATACAAGTATACAAGTTTTCAGTTCTCAAGAATTTGGAGAACTCAGAGCCCTTAAAGGATCTGATGGAGAGCCTTGGTTTGTCGCTAAAGATGTATGCGATTTCTTGGAAATTACAAATAGAAACCGTGCAATGCAGCGTCTTGATGAAGATGAAAAGGGGGGTACGCATATGTACACCCCTGGAGGGAATCAGGAAGTTAGGCTAATTAGTGAGGCTGGGTTTTATAACTTGCTGTTTTTGTTTGAACCGACAAAAGCAAACAAAGCCACTCGCGAACAGCTTCTTGCGTGGGAGACGAAAGTTGAACGCATCAAGCGTTTTAAGCGCTGGGTTACACATGACGTCCTTCCCGCAATTAGACAAAGCGGCGGTTACATTGCTACAGACGGCTCTGAGAGCAATGAAGACCTTCTCGCTCGTGCGGTCCTAGTCGCTAATGAGGCTATTCAACGCAAGGACGCACAGCTTAAAGAACAACAACGTCAGCTCTATGAGAAGGATACGACCATCATCGAGCAAGGTGTCAGAATTGACGAGCTCGCACCGAAGGCGGGAGTGTATGACACGGTTATTAGTGTCAAAGGCACGATGACAATCACAGATGCCGCACGCTATCTCGCACAGTATGACCCTCTCATGAACCGTAAACGCCTCTTTGCCCTTCTTCGCGCTGATGGCATGATTTGCCAGGGGAGCAATGCTCCAACCAAGCGAGGAATTGAGACAGGTAGATTCGTGCAGATCATGAGTACCCGCCGAGATGGTAAGTCTAATGAGCCTTATGCAAGGATGACGCAGAAAGGCTTTGACTGGTGCGTCAACGCTTACTGTACAGCTCCGCTCATTAATTAGCTCTTATGGAGAGCTTGCGAAACACTGAGCTCATAACCGTTGAACAGGCTTCTCAACTATTAGGTATCCCGGTCTCCACGATGCGCAAGATGTGCGCAAGAGGGGAGGTGTATGCCAAGAAAGCCGGAAAACGATGGCTCATAAACAGACGGATTCTCTTAAGCCTCTATGGCTTGCATTCTAAGGAATAACTCATGAAAAAAAGAATAATTCTTGTGGCTTTGCTGCCCTTGCTGGTCTACTTCACAGCTGACTGCTTGGGCATTTTTGAGCCGCACAATGTGGCATATCTGATGGCTTTTAGATATGCCCTAATCGCATATGGCCTTGTTGGAGCTTTAGCTGTATGGCTCAAAGATAAAGAGAGAGAGGTTTGCAATGCTGACTAGACAGGAGCGTCAAGAGATTGCAGAGAAGGCCAAACTATACAAGGGTAAAGAACTTGACTGGGACAACATTACAGATGTTCTTACAGGCTCCCTTTGCTGGAAAAGTGATGATGAGCTCTTAGACCGTATCATTGAGCTTTGTGAGGCAGTTAATGTCGACGAACTGGCATTTATGACATCAGCGAACGAAATGTACTTGCAGGCTCTGAAAGCCAAGCATGAGCGCATTGCTGCATATGCCGAAGCTGATTCATACGTAAGCACAAGACACATTATCAGTTGCATCGAAGACTTTGACACAGCGATTTCTCACTACAAGCGACTGGTCGAGAGGAGCAATAATGCTAACTAAAGAAGAGCGTACAGCGATTGCTGAAGGGTATCGTCTTTTAATGAAGACTATCTTTGCTATGCGGATATCTACGAATGCTTATTTGGCGAACGTCCGCGATATAGTGCACTATCGGAAGAATACGATAAGGCTATCAGAGACCGACTAATCGACCTCTGCGATACGTCCAACATGATTGAGTTGCCAGTCGATAAAGACGGCATACCATTTAAGAGAGGTGACACAGTATACGAATCTGATGGCACCGAACATATAGTTGATGGATATACGTTTAGTAGGGCTAACGCAAAAATTGTCTCTGTGGTTGACCTAATCAATAATACTCGCATTCTCTTTGAAACTGACGAACTCACTCACAAAAGACCAGTAACAATCGCATCGGTTAGAAAACAACTAAAACACGTTCTCGATAAAGGAGAAATGACTTCTTGGTCAATGGCTAAACTCTTTGACATCGCCGAACAGCTTGCGAGCCTAGGTGATAGCGATGACTAGCCGTGAAGAGGTAGCGAAGAAGCTGCGGGAAAACAGCACTGTGCACACCACCGACGAGGCATATGTTGTTCTTCTTAATTGTATAGGCATTACATACGATTACGCTAACTTGTTCAACCGTCTAGCAGACCTCGTAGACCCTACATGCAGGCCAGTTGAAGCGGACAATAACATCGTCTGTTCCGAGTGCGGAGCTGACCTGTATGACGATGACTTGTATTGTCCTCATTGTGGTGCAAGGGTGGTGCGAGAATCAGAGACGCTTGAGCAAGCTGCTCTACCAGCAGATGGCTATATCGACAATCAAACACTTGCACTGGCAACGTAAGGATCAACGATGAATAACCAAGAAATGGAGACAAAATATGATTCCGTATTTAACCATACCTCAAAGAATTCTTGCGTGGTTTCTCTGGCACATTGAAGCTAGACATGGTTGGGGAGGTGGCTTTGATGCCAATGACCCAGAAGGTCCTGAGTGGCTCTTGGGAACCCATTTTGCCTATGGAGGACCGATGTATACCTACTCACTTTTGCGTGACTACTGGTATATAAAACGCGCAAGAGCTGAAAAGAGAGGAAAGCGAGAGTGAGCAAACGGAAGCAGATACAAGCTAAGAATTAAGGAGTAGTAATGGATCCTGTTGAGAAAGCTGTGGACCTCATCAAGCGTTACGCCTTATTGGCATATTTGAGCAATGGTAAATGCCTCGGCTCTGATATTAAGGGCAAACGAGTGTACCTTTCTGGGCCAATCACTAACACAAAGAACTACAAAGGTTTGTTTATGTTTGCTGAAGAGCTCGCTGCGCTTGGCGATGCCGAGCAAATCTATAACCCCGCAGCGCAAATTTCTGCAAGCTCTAGCTGGGAACGGGCAATGCATCGATGTCTTTCAGAGATTACTAATTATGACACGATAGTGATGTTGCCCGGCTGGAATGTCTCTCGTGGAGCAAGACTTGAGAGTGATGTTGCACTTGCCTGTGGAATACATGTTGTTAATCTCAGTGAAAACAAGATTATTAATGGCCTTTATAACTCGCTTAAAGAGACCCTTGAAAAACTCTTATAAGCAACCTTACAAATAGAATGGAGGTCCATATGGGTGCTGCAGATATTATTGTTCTAGTTTTCTGTATTCTCGCTGGTATTGCTTTTGCTTTTAGCGACTAAATTTTTATTTATTTTTTAATTCCCCATTTTCCAAAACCAAATAGAAAGGCTTTAACCATGAAGAAGATTCTTCAATGGCTGGCTGTTTGTGTATTTGCGGTGCTGGTGTTTGTGCCAGCATTTGCACAGGCTCAGACAGTACCGACCACAATTACAGGCTTTAAGGTCACCGACAAAAACAAGCAGGACTTAACCTCTGCATTTACGAACCAAGACATTTACTTGACTGCTTCTTGGCAAGCACAAGGTGAAGTCCACGAGGGTGACACGTTCTCGCTGGGTATTCCCGATATTCTCGACTTCCCAGCAACTAACGCAGCCAGCTTCGACATTTACGCGCCAGACGGTGCCGTTATGGCAACGGCGCAAGTAACCCCTGGGCGCGTCACGATTACTTATACGTCATGGGTTGAAGGTAAGGACCACGTGCAAGGTACGCTGTGGCTTGCTGCACACGTCAAGGGTGACGCAGCGGCAGGAACAACCACGCTAAGGCTCATTGATGAAGCCACGGGACAGGTTGTCGAGACCAGCTTTAAGACACGCCACTACGGCATTATCCAGCACGAAGTCATTGCGAAGTGGGGCGTCAAAACCGACCACGGAACAGTAGAGTGGTCAGTACGACTCAACCACGCAGCGGACAACCTCACAAACGTTGTACTCGAAGACACCGCGCAAGAGGGTACACGCATTATTCCTGGCTCATTTAGGCTCTATCGCGTTCATATGGACGCATACAGCAACATTGACCCTTCAAGCTGGGTTCGCATGGACGTTCCCGAGCCAACCATTAATGGCAATACGTTTACGTGGGACTTGTCGAGCGTTGATTTTCAAGGCAACCAATACTTCATGTATTACGAAACCGAGGGAACAGAGACAACCTCGAACTCTATCCAGCTAAAGAGCCGCGAGACCACGCAAGGTTCACGCTATCAGTTTGTTAGCCAGTACAGCGGCGGCAACGGTAACGGGGATAACCGACCACAGCCAACAGAGCCAGAGACTCCACCTACTCCAGAGCCAACACCGACTCCAGAACCTAATCCAGGACCACAACCGACGCCAGAAGAGTCTGACCCGGAGCCACAGCCAGAGCCAGCAAAGCCAGTGAAGAAGGCTAAGAAGAAGGCTGTACTACCGCATACGGGAGATACCCAAAACGTTGCGGTTATTGCTGGTATTGGAGTTATCGCGGTTGCATTTGTATTAGTAAGCATGTCACTAAGGAGGAAGTAATGACTGTTGAAGAAGAGAGAGAGAACAAGCAGATAGAGAGCGTCTTGAGAAGATGACGGTTAAGGAGCTTCGAGTCATTGCAAAGGAAGAGTTCTGCACACTTGGACGCAATAGATCTAGGAAGGCTGACTTAATTGACGGGATCATCAAGTGGAAGCGGTTCAAGGGCGTATATTATCGAGAGAGCCGATACTGATGAATCGCTCAATAAAAGTTCGACTTAATTCGAACGGTATTTGGTGTTGTCGCTTGTATCTTGGAAGAAACCTCAACGGCAAAATTATTCAGCCTTATGCAAGCTTTCCTACAGCAAAGACACAGAAAGAAGCTGAAGATTTGGCTAATCTTTGGGCTTCACATATTACGTCTGACGGCAAAGTTAAAAGTACTCAGCTTACTGACTTGCTTCTTGAATATGTATCGATTAAGCGAAGAAATGGCGCGAGTCCTAACACCACAAGACAGCATGAAGGCTTCATCAGAAACCATATCAATGGACGAATTGGCAAAGAGGACGTAAGGAGTGTTACGTCCTCTTTACTTACCTCTTTTGAGCAGGATCTGTTGAAGAAAGGGCTGTCTCGAAACAGCGTAATTAACCTGCATCAGTTCTTGAGAGGTGCGTACAATTACTTTGTTTCTGCTGGAATATGCGACTATAACCCGCTTATTAACGTGGCCAAGCCGTCCAGGGAAGTACATGAAGCAGTATCCATTGAAGAATGAGGGATTTGCTGGAATAAGCACCCTTATTAATTCCAGAATTACTACAGCCATTCAAGAGAATGAGTTTAACTCCCGTGTTGTTTGCGCATTTGCTGCCTGGCTTTCATTGGTCACGGGAATGCGCTGTGGCGAGGTCTGTGCTATTAGATACAGTGATGTAAACATGCTATATAAGCATATTCACGTATCCGGTACTGTCATTGAGGAATCTTACAGAAAGCCATACAGACGAGAATCAACTAAGGGCAAGAGATCAAGAAACATAGCTATTACTGACTCGGACATCAGCTTCATTAGTGACTACATGAAGCTGCAGAAAAGCTCATATTGCCTTTGTAGAGTCTTCTACACCGTTAATTAGTCTTGATGGCTCTTACATGCGTCCTACGAGCGTCTCGAGGTCCTTTACACGTATGAGACGCATTCTCCAGCTACCTCAAGGAATCACATTCCACTCACTTAGACATACTCACGCGTCTTGGTGCTTGGCAAGTGGCGTTGACTTAAAGACTCTTTCAGAGCGTCTTGGTCACGCTGACCCAGCAACGACATTGAGAATCTATTCCCATTTACTTCCTGGACGTGATAGGGGAGCGGCAGAAGCGTTTGGAGATGCTCTTAGGACCATTGAACAAAGAGAACTCTAATCGTTCATTGCCTTAAATGCTTGTTGCAATTTGTTGCAATCAGCAATTTTTATTCAAGTTGATTTCTACAAAAAACGTTCATTCAACTTGGAAATTCTATTTATTCCTTAGTAAGTGCTAGATAAGAAGTAATTATCAGACAATTAGAGAAAGGCAGATATTAGCATGGCTATTAGTAAAGTTACAAAGGATCTACGCAGGCTTCTTGATGCTCAAAATATTCCTTGGGAAGACCACTCTGGATTTAGTACTGAACGGACTTGGATTCCTTTAGATGATGGGTCAGTAATAACGCCGAGTGGCATTGAGTATGGTGTCACAAGAGGATTTCCGTTAAAGCTTGAGGTTTCTATTATTCATTCGATAGATGATTATGCGTTTGGGAAGAGATTCTGGAGGTGCTTGGTAGACATGGAGCGAAGTAAGTACTGCCAAGAGTTGTGTGACGCTCTAGAGCTTTATGGTAAGACCTGGACTGACAGAAGCAATGCTTGTGTTGAGCACATCTATTTCAAGTCTCGTGGTAACTGGGTGTCAGTCTTATATGGCGATGACATCAGGGGCTTTCCACATAAGTTTCTCGTCTGGGAAATGTCTAATTACTCGTATTCACCTCGTGTAATGGATGTCGAGAAGATAGTCGACAAATATTTTTAGGAGTTCAATATGTCAATTAATCACGTTAATATCTCTGGAAACCTTACAAGAGATCCAGAGCTCCGCTCTACAGCAGGAGGAACAAATATCCTTTCGTTTGGTGTAGCCGTTAATGACCGCCGCAAGAACCCGCAAACAGGCAAATGGCAAGACGTTCCCAACTTCATTGACTGCATTGTTTTCGGTCAGCGCGCTGAAGCTCTCTCACGTTTTATTTCTAAGGGTGCAAAGGTTTCTATTGATGGAAAACTGCACTACAGCTCATGGGAAACTAAAGACGGTCAGAGACGTAGCAAACTAGAGGTTGTTGTAGAGGAGATTGAGTTTCTATCCAAGGCTCAAACAACAACTGCCACAACGCAGGGCCAGCCTTCATTCACGGCACCACAGGCGCCAGAAGAAGAGCTTTACGATTCTGACATTCCGTTCTAAAGAATAATTAAATTATTTATTAGTTAGATAGAGCCTTCGCAAAGGGGTCTTGGAGTCATCTGAGACCCCTAAATTAAAAAAACTAGGCTAAAAAAATTATGTAGATTTTTGTTGGTAGCGCTCATTAAATTCCGTTACGCTCAATACGCTCATTATGAGATTTTCGATGTGCTATACTTGCTTCGCTTTTTCTATCTAAAAAGCGTAACGGTATAAGCAAAGCAGCTTGCGAATTGCACGCAAAGCAATTTCGCAAAGCGGCGGAGAAAGGCTCGCAAGCGTACCGGTTGCGCACCCTCCTATAAAAAATTAGAGGTTATTCCGCTCAACAATACAATAATGTTTATAAGTTGTAGAAAACTTGTATACATAATGTTGAAAACTCTCTATCAAGCCAGCTAAATCATATAATTTAAATAACTACTCTAACTAAACGTATCTACGTTTGGAGAATTATGGATTACAGTGGTTTGACTGCGTCAGAGTTCTTTCATGGCGTAGCAGAAGCATCAAGAGAAAATACCAGGGCATTGCAACAGATCATGAGCCTTCAAGAAACAGAAGGGGCAAAGGCACAGTCATATTCAGCTGGTGGGAGCAAGGGCTCAAATCAAGACACGATGGCAAAAGTGGATAAACGCATAGATCTAGAAGCATTGTTATCTAAAAGAATGAATGACAATTACGACTATATCAATGATGCCTATACGCTTCTTTATGGTGTAAGTCAGCTTGGTGATGGTGGAATTTGTCAGCTAATGAGTAGTACTATTTATGCTGATTTGCTTCAGTGGCGTTATCTTCAATGTCTGACGTGGAGTGATGTATCTGAAAGACTTCTTACCCCTGTTAGGACGCTTCAGCAGTTAGAACGTGAAGTCTTTGAAGCAATTGATGAGGAGAATTACATAGAAAATTTTTGAAAAATAAATAATATTTTTTTGCCTTTTTTTGCTTGTATTGTATAGATAATAGTTATATACTATATACAACAAGAAAGGAGGTGAGAGATGGAAGAAAAGATATGGCAATTATTTCTCGCAATCTTCACGGCAGTAGCTACAGTCACAGTTGAAAAGATTGCAGAGAAACTAAAAAAGTCCCACCCCGACGAAAAGTAAGGACTTAAAGCCAAAGGGGATATCAGTTGCAGCTGGTATCTCCTAGGCTCTAAGATTAGCATAAAGGAGCACAAAATGGAAAACGTATTACTCATATTAGTTACTGTTGCAGTAACGCACATTCTCTACAAGACCATTCGCAAGAAGGAAAGTCGATAATGGCTACTAGTGAAGCTCAAAAGCGGGCAAGTGCTAAGTATCGCAAAAACAACGTTAAGGCGATTATGTTCAACCTTTACCCAAGCGATAAAGACTTGTTAGAGTTTCTAGAATCAAAGAAGAACCGCTCGAGCTATATCAAAGAGTTAATTCGTAAGGATATGGAGAACTCGAGAAATTAAGTTCTGCGTACTCTTGCGCACTCTTGCGCGGTGTTTTGTGATATTATGTACAGTAGCGATTTACGCAACAAAGGAACTAATAAGCGTTCTGGTTATGAGCCAGGGCGCTTTTTTGTTAGGCAGGTGAGCAAATGAGTTACAACATCAGGCGCTCATACGCTAGAGATCAGTTGCGAAAGCAGATGATTGCACGAGAAGAACCGTGTCACATTTGCGGTAGGACAATTGATTACTCGCTTCCTGCTGGTGACCCAATGAGCTTTGAGATGGATGAGGTCGTACCTGTCTCAAGGCTGCCTCTTGAACAAAGACGAGCTGCCGCATGCGACCCGGAGAACGTGAAAGCGGCGCACCGTATATGCAATCAGAAGCGCGGTAATCGAATGATGGACGAGCTTAAGGGTAATGCATTACCTATTGTAAGAACGCGTCTGTGGTAGGGGGGTACACCCTTCCACAGCCCCAAAAAGACGCCCCTTGGCATAGTCAGAATATAGCGAACCATCAAATTTTCCACAGTGAAGTGAGCCTGAAAGGAGGTCTTAATGGCCAAGAAACTAGTTACTATTTGCAGAGAGGGCGGTCGGTATGACATCTATAAAGCACTGCAGATAACTATGGCAAAGAAGCTAGATGATTGTGAATCTGGCCGCGACTTTGCAGCCATTGTAAAGACATTCGTCCAGGTAGTTGACGAAGTCGACGCAATGGAAAAAGAGAAGTTGCTTGCAGCTAAAAAACCGAGCCCTGCTAAACGAGCCAGAAAGACATATCTCAAAGAGGTCTCGTAATGCCAAGGCGTAAAAAACGTGTTGGAAATCAAAAACCGACCTTTGAACGCATTGGAAAATATCATCATTCTGATGCAAAAGCTTGCATAAATATGTTTTCGCATTACGGGTTTAAGCTTGATGAGGCTCAAAAATACGAACTTGAGCTGTATATGGCTAAAGACGCTAAAGGTATGCCAGCGTCTGAAACTATTGGTGCAGCTAAGCCACGACAAAATGGTAAATCGTTTGCCGCACGACTCTACGGTATTTGGTGTGCGGCCATTTGTGGAATGGACGTTGTCTATTCAGCTCACAATGCAGATACCGTTGATGAGTTCTTTGATATGATCGTGAACCTTTTTACGGACGATGAGACGTATCCAGACTTAGCTGAACTTCTTCTTAAGGCGTATAGGCAGCCCGGAAAGCAGTACTTGCTCTTTGACTGTGGGCATTACAAAAGCGGTAAACGTGCAATCGGAAGGCTTAAATTCTCGACTCGTACGACCTCAAAGGCACGTGGAGGCACACGCTCACTCATTATTATTATTGATGAGGCACAGGAGCTTACAGACGCTCAGTTAAATGCCATTTTGCCAACTGTTTCTGCATCTAAAGATGGCTCTCCGCAAGTCATATATATCGGAACTCCTCCTGACCCAACCTGCAGAGGAACGGTATTCAAACGAATGCACGATACGGCTCACTCCGACAGTCCTGGTGAGGCTTGGTGGCTTGAATGGGCCGCAAAATCGGTTCCGAGAGAGGGTACCAGCGATGAAGAAGCACTCGACCTTGCTTATGAGACTAATCCAGCTCTCGGCGCTCGTATCACAGAAAGAGCAGTACTCAACGAATGGCATCAGATGACAAAAGATGGATTTGCTCGTGAGCGTCTTGGTTGGTGGTCAACGCTCGATACTTCAGTTGAGTATATCGTTAATGCAAATGACTGGAATGAGTGCATAACAGAAGAGCCTTATGACGATGGGCTTCTGGCTTTTGGAATTAAGTACTCCCTTGATGGAAAGAAAGTAGCAATTTCAGCAGCTCTAACTCAGCAAGATAACCCAACAGCTTATGTTGAGCTCGTGGATATCGCAGACGCATATGGTGCTGGTCAAAACCTCGCTCAATGGATCAAGGAACGCGAGAGTCGCATTGCATGCGTTGTTATTGATGGCCGTTCTGGCGCAGCTCAGCTGGCTGAACGCTTGCAGGAGCTACGTTTTCCAAAACGGGGCATTGTTCTTTGCGATACAAAACAGGCTGTAGCGGCAGCTTCAAGATTTGTTGATGAAGTTGGAGCACACAGTATATGTCACGTCCCCTCTCCAGCACTGGACGAGTCTGTTACAGGCTCGTCCAGGCGTCTGATGGAAATAACGGTGGTTTTGGATTTGGGGATTCTCCAAAAGCGACGTGTACCGCTGCTGAATCTGCAGCACTTGCACTTTATGGAGTTAGGACCACTAAACGAAACCCAGCTAGAAAGCAGGTAGTCTGGTGACGACTGGAATTATTCCTGTTGCAATTGCAACAGCGGTTGGACTGAGAAAAGAAGATAGGCAGACAGTTTTAAATCTCTGCGCAGTTTACTCAAAGACTCTTGCGCGCAATCGTTTGCGCGATGGCTACTATCTCATGCATATAAAGCCTCAGCAGCTCGGCATTTCGGTGCCTGACGGCTTAAGAAACTTGGAGCAGGCTATTTCATGGCCAGCAAAGGCTGTAGATGCTCTTGCTGACCGCTCTCAGTTCGATGGTTTTACTTGCACGGATGAGGATACTGCCAAGGAACTACAGGCTATTGTTCGTGAAAATGCCCTCAAGCGACGCTATCGTAAGGCTGTCAAAGGCCAACTTAGAAATTCCTGTGCGTTTCTTACGGTTACGGCTGGAAATGTTGACGCTGGAGAACCAGCGGTTATCATTTCTGCGTATTCTGCAGTATCCGCTGCCGCCCTTTGGGATGAACGATTACATCGTATCCAGGCGGGCATTGTTGTAGTTGATCGTGACAATCGACCGAATCACAGGAATGCACCAACGTGGATTAATGTCTTTACCGATACTGACATTATTCGCATTCGAAGAGCGCTCGACTCGACTCGCTGGGTTGCTGAATATATTCCGCATGGAATGGGTCGTTGTCTCATGGAGCCTTTGGTTTATGAGGCAACGCTTGACCGTCCGTTTGGTAAGTCACGCATCACTCGAGCTGTTATGGATCTGACGGATGACGCCATGCGCTCAAGCGTTCGAGCTGAAGTTGCGGCTGAGTTTATGACGGCGCCCCAGAAATATCTTGTTGGCGCTGACCCAGACGCTCTCAATAAGCTTTCAAAATGGGACGCTTATATTGGCTCTATTTTTGCAGTCTCAAAAGACGCTGATGGTGATACCCCAACGTTTGGACAGCTGCAGCAGGGGTCAATGCAGCCGCATATTGACTACATGCGCTCGCTTGCAGCTCGTTTTTCTGCTGAGACAAATGTTCCAATATCAGAGCTCGGAATTGTATCTGATAACCCAAGCTCAGCTGAAGCAATCTACGCCGCAAAAGAGCCTTTGGTCGTTGACGCTCAAAACCTTAATGCCGACAACGGCGAAGCTCTTCGAGATATTGCTCTTATGGCGTTAGCAGTTAAGAGAAACATATCATTTGCTGAGGTGCTTACAACAGAGCCTAATATCACGGCTAAATGGCGCAATCCTGCGATGCCGTCAATTGTTTCCCAGGCTGACTCCATGCTTAAGATCGCCCAAGCTGTTCCATGGATTGTCAATTCTGAGATTCTTCTTGAGGAACTTGGCTTTACAGATGACCAAGTTCAAAGGCTTGAAAGTGATAAGGAAGAGCTTTTAGCTTTAGGAGCTTCTTAGGGCACGCTTTTGCCGCAAAGGCTGCAAAGACTCCAGTTGACAATCAAGATTTACTGGATGGTGTAATTGATGCAGGTAAAGCAAGGATAGAATTTCGCAGTATAGAAAGAAGCTTGATTCAGCCGCAAACGATGCGGCTGAATTTTATCTGACTATTATGATGCGCTTAGAACTGCTAATCCTAACTCTTCGGTAGCAGAGCTTCGAAACATGGCTATTAAGTCAATTAAACAAGCTCTCAACGCTTTTTCTTCTCAAGCAGGGGAGCTTGCAGGAGAGCTGTTTGATGAGATAGTAAAAGCAGAAGGTGTTAAGGCAAGGTTTCGTTATCATAAAACTATTGAACAGGGTTTAGTCGAGAAAAAAGTTCATTACCTTGCAAAAAGACTTAGTTGATGGTAACAACCAGAAGTTTATTGACGCTTGTGCAACGCTTACTCGTTTTTATGTACATCGTGAAGCCAATACTAATATGTACAGAAACGTTGCTCGCTCGAATATTCGCTGGGCAAGAGTTCCATCCGGTACAGAGACCTGCGGCTGGTGCTGTATGCTGTCATCACGTGGTTTTGACTACGTCAGAATTAAAGGCAGGGAGGTCTTGGACATAAGTTCCATCTCCACTGTGACTGCATCATTGTTCCAGGAACAAAGAAACTACCATTGATGGATACAAGCCAGAAGAGATGTATGCTCGCTGGGTTGAATGCATAACTACGCTTGGACTCGAGCCTACGTGGGAGAATCGTTTTGCAATCATTGCCGAGATGTGAGACAAAGAGATTTCAAGTGGCTCTATAACGGCACTCCGCCCTGAAGTGACTTATGCAACACCGAAATAGAGCGCTCAGTAACAATAAAAACCCATGGGAAGACAGAGACAGCTCATAGGCTTGCGGCTGTAGGTATTGAGCCACATTTTCAGATTGATTACTACTGGGTTATAACGGATGGCATAAAACATAAAGTTGGATTACCTGATTTTGAAAAATGGCGTTGAAATAAAGACTCCTCAAGACTCTGAAAAATGCCTTTGGAGCAGTGAAAAACTATGTCCCTAAAGACTAATAAAAAAGAAAGGAGTTGTAAGGATGGTGATAGATAACTCTGAATCTAATTTCAGTGACGCAGAGCTTATTAAAAGCAATACAAGATGTTACAAATGAATTCAGTGCCAATTACACGATTGCCTGTTTTACAAAAACAGGGAAATTAATAAATGTGCACAAATAAAGAAACGAGTGCAAATTCGCGCAGTTGTACGCTGAGCTGCTCGCTCTTTGGAGTTAATATACCCAATTCCGTTAGTTTATGCCACTTAAAGAACTATGTGGTTTGGGATACTAGTAGACAAGACATATTAAAAATGCACCCATCTCGCAGATGCATTTCATTCACCAACAAACCCGACTCAGTCCAGCCGTTGGCTCGTCCTTTAATTAAACAATACCCACGCAAATCCACATCAAGTAGAATCGGGCGGGTATCTCTACTGACTAGTGTACCCAATTTCATTGATTTAAGCCACTGAAAAGTGGCTTTTTCCTCTACGCAACCGTTGCGGCAAAGCGGTATTTACCTCGTGCAAGGGTAATGCCACTCGTAAACGTCCGAGCGGACGGAACCTGTTGAAAAGGAAAGAAATGGATTTGAAGGAACCTGTAACCACTCAAGAGCAGCTCGACAAGATCGTGAAAGACAGGCTGGAAAGAGGCGTGAGAAAGTACGCTCTGAGTTCTCTGATTATGATGACTTGAAAGCCAAAGCTCTGAAGCTGACGAACTCGAAAAAGAGTGGCTCCGAGGAGCTGAAAAAGGCACTCGCTGAGGGTTGACAACCTTAAAGGTGAACTGCAGACACGTGATGAGAACAGCTAAATTGCAGCAGATGCAAGCAAAACGTCGCTAAAGACACAGGGAGTACCAGAGGACCTCATTCAGGGCGCAGATGAGAGAGCATGAAGACGTTTGCAGAAGCCGTAGCGGCGTTCGCCAAAAAGCCTTCTGCTCAATCATTCCAGAATCAGGTATTTCTACACAGGCTGGAGGACTCCAGCACAAAAAGTTTGGTCAATTCATGGCCAAAACATTCAACTAATTGAAAGGATTTAAGTATGGCAGCCGGTATTTTTGACAACTCTGCAACACTTCAAAGACCTCTCTGACGAGATCTTTGCAAACGTCCAAGACCAGTCTGCAATTATGCAGCTGCAGCTCAATTGAGCTTCCTGGCGCGGCATGACTATCCCAGTTGTAACTGGTGACCCAGAGGCTTCTTTTACCGCTGAGGGTGAAGAGGCTAAGGTATCTAATACCTCTCTTGGCGTTAGAAATGAAAGCCTTATAAAGCTCACTGTTATTGAGCTCTTCTCCAATGAGTTCAAAGATAACTATGAGGGCTATCTTTGCAGAGCTTCAGAATCGTCTTCCAGGCGCCATTGGTCGCAAAGGTTGACTCTACCATTATGTATGGCACCGCTCCTGGCACTGGTTTTGACACTCTTGCAGACGCTGAGTCTGTAGACCTTTCCGTTAAGCCTTATGATGGCTTTGTTGACGCACTCGAGAAGGTTTCTAACGCCAACGGTGACCTTAACGGCTGGGTCCTATCTCCAAAGGCACGCACCCTGCTTCTTAAGGCTAAGGATAGCCAGCAGCGTCCACTCTTTATCACCAACCCATCTGTTGAGGGCAAGGATGGCGGCTCTTCTGTTCTTGCTATTCCATCTCTCTTCTCTCGTGCAGCTTATCAGGCAAAGGTTGCTTCTAAGACCCCTGAGCTTGTTGGTGTCGGTGGTGACTGGACTGGTGCTCGCTTTGGTCTCGTTAAGGACATCACTGTCTCTATGGCAGACCAGGCAACCATCAATGCTGGAGGCACTGCAATGAACCTCTATCAGCGTGATATGTTTGCTCTTAAGTGCACCTTTATGTTCGGCTTTGTCGCACGTGATAAGGCACAGTTTGTCCGCCTTGCAAACGGTACCGCTGCTTAATAGGAGGCTTATATGGCAGAGACAAGAAGCTTTGCCACAAAGGCCGACTATGAAACGTTATGGGTCTGGTGCTCCAGAGAGGTTGAGGTGCTTTTTGCAGATGCCTCAGCCCTCTGCGCTCAAATTTCATTGCATATCATCAAACGGCTTACAAAAGAAGGCTTGAACCTTCGGTTTGATGAGAATGCTATGTCGATGCTGCGCGATTGTTGCTCGTGCTGTAGATATTCCTGCTGGTTTTGAGGGTGCTTCTCAGTACAGTCAGCATGCTGGTCCTTATGAGTCGACATTGACTTTTTGCAAACCCAACAGCTGATTTGTATGTAACGCATCAGAGCGCACTCGACTCAGCCGAGTGGTATCAGAATTGGCTCAATTCAGCCGATGTGTAAGCAAGACCATGAGGTGAATGATGGCTGCCATTAGAGGTGTTCAGGTAGAAGTGGTTAGAGTAACTACTGTCTTGAGACGATCATGGCAACGAGACCTCTGGAATAAGTCTTTTGAGCTTGTTGACAATGTCTTGCCAGCTCCGGTTGCGACATCTGATTTGTCTGCAACGCGCCCAAACGGTGACCGCATAGACATGGTGTTCCACTTTCCAAAAGGCTTATAAGCGAAGCCTAAGGGAACTTTTATTGAGTTTGATGGCATGAGGGTTTGCGGTTGTTGGTGACCCCAGCCCTATCTTGATAGTCTAACGCCGCTCGATTGGGACAGGGAAGTTGAGGCGGTGGTTGTCGATGGGTAATGATTTTTATAGTCACGGGTCTCAAGCCAGACTTGGCTGGTATCCGCAGGTACTTCATACTGCTCCTGTAGCTGATATGTGCCGTGAAGCGGCTCAGATTTGTGCGGCAAAAATGTAATTCTTTACTGCCAGAAAAATACACTCAAACATGAGTGCTCGATTTGACGCTAAATGGGTTAATCAGTACACCGCAGCTGGCCTTGTGTACTGCTCTGGAGCGGAGAACAGCATATGGGCTGGACGTGCTAACGCAAAAAGCTTAATATTCTTAAGAAGGGATGTAGAGGATGAGCTATGACATTCTTTCAGACCTTACTAAGTATATGAGTCAAAAGCTCAATATTCCTGCTTCAACACGAGTTCCCGCCCGCAGACCAAAAGAGTTTATTACCGTTACGCGAACCGGGGAAGCTCTACGATTGGCTGGGATACGGCTAATCTTGCAGTGCGAGGCTTGGAGTACCACGGATGCCGCTGCATATAAGCTAGCCTTGGCAATAAGACTTCTTTTGGCGAGTGCTGGCAAGAGCTTGACAAGGTTATCAAGGTTGAAGTTCAAAGTATTTACGACTTCCCAGACCCGGATTCAAAGAAATATCGATATCAATTAGATGTGTATATCACTACACGTCTGTGAGGGTAATCATGGCTGATGCTATTTACAATGCAAATTACGTCCCGAGACAGCAAAGGGGCCGTCCTGGCGGATATGCCGCAGTCGTTGACCCAAGCGTTGACATTAAGACGCTTCTTGATGTTAAGAAGACCATCAAGGATCTGATGACTGCAAACCCCGGCAAGATTAAGTCACTTGGATATATCTCTGAGGATGGCGTTGAGTTTTCTGTTGATCTCTCTGCAGAGGATAAGAACGACTGGGGAGGAAACGCTATGGTTCCTCAATTTCTAAGTACTCAGAGTCTGCAAAGGTGACATTCCTTGAGTCCGCTGAGACTATTTTGAAGGTCATTTATGGAGACGATAACGTCAAGGTTGAGACAGACGGTTCTATTACCGTTCGCCACAACCCACGCTTTACCGCACCTCGCATCTACATTTTTGACGCGGTCATTAATGAGACAACGGTTAAGCGCTCTATTATCCCTGTTGGACGCATTTTTGAGCGCGATACCGTAAAGCAGAACAGCTCCGACTTCCTTGGCTACACCCCAACCATTAAGTGTATGCCAGCCGAGGTCTTTGACGGTGATACTTACCGTGATGTCTTTTACGACACCACAAAAGCGAGTGCGACTCCTGGCGTTGTACATTAATTAAGTTTTGAGAGGACTCAATATGGATATTTCCAACATGTCAGCGGAGCAGCTTCGAGAGCTCGCAGCGGAGAAAGAAAATTCACGTTCAAAGTTGGAGCACGATTATCTTGACTTCGTACAGGATAAGCCAAAGCACGCTCCATATGAGCGCATAATTGAATTCGAGGGTGAAGAGTATGTCGTTGACATGCGCAGAATTAAGTCTCGTGAGTTTATGCGTCGCATGGCTCGTGTTAGTGATGCTGAGCAAAACAGCCCAGAAGCACTTTCTCCTGTACTTGCTCTCTACGACTTTGTCTTTAGTGGCAATGTTGATAATCATGTTGTGGAAGTCGTAACCGCCAAGCTCGGATATGATGACGCTGAAGAGATCATGCGCATTGAGTCCGCTCTTCTGGAAAAACTTGACGCAAAAAACTAATTCCGCTTGCTCCAATTCTGTGTGATGACACAAAAAGGGGCAAGCTGGAGGCAGACTTTCAACAGTATTACCAAGTAAAGCTACAGACGCTCAAACTCGCAAGAGTCATTGACTCTTGCGAGTTTGAGCGTCTGTTTTATTTGATGATAAACCTTCCTCATGGCTCGAGAACAGTATGCTCTGTTGACCCTAGAAATGATTGGTCCAATAGTGACTATTTGCTTGCACTAGCGGTCGACAACCTTTCATATCTTCGATATGAACAAGCCGGGGGTAAAGGTAGAAAGCCTGAGGTCGTCAAGCGTCCAGAACTGAAACAAGAACAAAGTAAGAAGAAGCTTCTTAACGTGTCACAAGACCGCGTTGAGGAGCTTCTTTTTAGAGAACGCTAGGAGGTGAATAGTGGCTGGAACAGTAGTAAGAGGTTCCGTCCTTCTTACTCCTAAATTCGACAATCTTGGTGCTAATGTAAAGCGAGCACTGGGAAGCGGATATAAATCAGCGGTGTCTGTCCACACAAACGCTGGGCGACAGGCAGCTCAAAACTACGCAAGCGGCTTTGATGGCGCAACCGGCGCCATTATGGGAATTGTATCAAGCGTTACATCCCGCGCCTTAGATGCTATTTCTGGCTCAATTGCCTCTGCGGTCAACCGCGTCGACACGATTGCAAACTTCCCTAAGATTATGCAGTCTGTTGGCTATTCTGCAGACGAAGCTCGTGCGACTATTGAACGGCTTTCAACTGGTATCGACGGTCTTCCAACGTCACTTGATGCCATTGTTGGCTCAGTGCAGAAGATTGCACCTGTGTCTGGTTCGCTTGCCACAGCGACAGATGTGGCTCTGGCATTTAATAACGCACTTTTGGCTGGCGGCAAGAGCCAAGAGATAATGAATTCTGCTTTTGAGCAGTATTCTCAGATGCTTTCAACTGGCAGAGTTGACATGCAGTCGTGGAAGATTCTTGCTCAAGCCATGCCAGGCCAGCTGAATCAGATTGCTAAAGCCCTACTCGGAGCTAATGCAAACCAAGCAGACCTGTATAAGGCTATGCAAAGCGGTGCAATTACATTTGACCAATTCAACGCTGCAATTGTAAGCCTCAATAGTGAGGGTCTTCCTGGCTATGCATCATTTGCGGAGCAGGCACGTATTTCAACGGAGTCAATTGGTACCGCTTGGACCAATGTTCAAAACCGCATTAATAAGGCTGTTGCTAAGATTATTGATCATATTGGACAAGCTAATAGTGCAGGTGCAATCAATGATTTCTCTAGTAGCTTTTCTGGTATAGCCGATACAGTTATCACGTATCTTGACCCCGTTATTTCCACTGTTGGTTCTTTCATGGATCAGCTTCAAAATAACGGAGCAATCACATCATTTGGCGATGCTTTAAATGCGCTAAAAGACGTATTTGATAGTACCATCGGGCTTATTGGCGACCTCATAACAACGTTTACTGGTTTAGATAGTTCAGAGGATGCTTCCCGCAGTGCGGCAGAGTTGCTTAAATCTGCCGTTGATGGTGTTAAATCTGCTATAGAGCTTGCTCGTGACGCAGTCCAAGGTTTGAGAGACAACCTCACAGTTGTTGCACCCGTCATTGTTGCCGTAGCAACCGCCCTGATTGCTTACGAGACAATTAAGGCCGTGCGTTCAATAGCAGATGACTTTGGACTGCTAAAAAGCGCCGCTTCTTTGGCCTTTGATGCTATCAAGGGTGGAGAAGGCGTCCTATCAACGCTTTCTGTTTTTGGTGAGCTTGTTGGTGAGGGTGGAGCACTTGCGAGTGTCTTCGGAACGATTTCAACGGCCATTAGTGGCGTTGGAACAAGCCTTCTTGCCCTCGTAGGATCTATCCCTGTTATTGGCTGGATTGCAGTTGCGGTAGTTGCTCTCGGGGCTGTTTTTACATGGCTCTGGAATACTAATGAAGATTTTAGAAATGCTGTAATTGGTATTTGGGACTCTATTTGCTCGGCTATTAGTGGTGCAGTAGATTCCATAGTTGGTTTCTTTACAACAACATTGCCAACAGCTTTTACTCAATTCGTTCAATTTGTTCAAGGGATTCCCGCAGCGGTAGGACAATTCATCCAAGAGCTACCATCAATGGTTCTTTACGCGCTTACTTTTGCAGTTGTATTTCTGTTTGGACTAGGTGCTCAACTTGCTCAGCTGGCGGTTCAGATTGGCTCTGAATTTGTTCAGAACGTTGTCAACTTCTTTACTGTTGACCTACCAAGCGCATTTGCTCAGTTCGTCTTATTTGTATCGACGATTCCAGAGCAAGTTCAAACTGCCCTTGCAACGCTTTTGGTAAATATTGCTCTTTGGGCAGTCGACATGGCGGCAAAAGCATCAGAGGCCGCCGACGGATTTCTCCGTGGGGTTACAGATGGCCTAAATGCAGCAGTTGATTTTAGTGAAGGCGTCCAGATAAGATTAAAAGTTTCTTTTTCTAATGCGGGCGATTGACGATTAATTCTGGTAAAGCGCTCTTAGATGAGCTTCGCCAGGCATCAGAAATGCTGTAAATGCAGTAACAAGCGCAGCATCAGACGCTCTCGGTGCGGTGCGTAAGCTATTCCCATTCTCACCTGCAAAGAAAGGACCATTCTCAGGCCATGGCTACGACGTATTCTGGCCGTGCTCTGCAGAGACTTTCGCAAGAGGGATTAAGGGAGTTCTGCACTTGCTGAAACAGAAGCAATGAGTGCTCTGTCAAGCGTACATGATGTCTTTAGTAATGCTCGTCCTCTGAGCTTCTCAGCGGTTGCTGACGCTAATGCAAACGGTATTTATCGTGCCGCTTTTGAGCTTGATTCAAGACAGCAACGCGCAAATGCAACCACGCTTGCAGATATCTATGACTTTCATGCGTAACGGTGAGCTCGGACAGGTTATTGATGAGAACTCTAACAATATTGGAGACCGTGATTTTGCTCGAGCGGTTCAGAAGGCGGTGAAGACGAATGCGTAAGCTCAAATACGTTTCTTCCCGCGGTAATAGCTTTGAGCTTGATGTGCCAGAAGCCTCAATTGGTGCTGGCACATCTCTTAGAAAGCTACAAAGCCTGGATACAGCTAGGGCGCGTTCTATTTCTGGCATTTCCTCTAATGCTCAAGAAGTCACGTTAGATCTCTTCATTGAGGGCTCTGAACTTGCAGAGTCAATGTCCAAGGAATTTGAATTTGATTTCAATAATCAAAAGCCAGGAGCACTCGTCTATAACAATGAGTGGTCACAAGATGTATATGTGTCTAAGAGCGAGGTTCAATCGGTCTTTCATGATCGAGACAACAGTTGCTCTTACAGTTATTTTGTTAGAAGAGGTCATGGCACAAAGCCATAGTAAAAAGCTTTAGCGTGACTCACGATGATGTACAGAGTGATTGGCTTAATTTACCGACCAATGCTCCATACAACCTTGGTATTACGAGACCGCCAAACCAGCTTGAAGTTCGCTCATCTTCAGAATGTCCAGTAAAGTTCACCATTTACGGGACAGCTCTCCAACCACGAATTGTGATTGGTGATAACGCTACTCATTTTTAGTGACGGTCCCAAGTGGAGAGTCGTCTTGTTGTAGATGGCACTCGTACTCGCAAGACAATCACACTTGTTACTGAACTTGGGGACGTGTCCGACCGCTTCGATGTTGGTAGCCGTGGCGGCAGGTAAAGGGCGGTGGCAACTATTGCTTTGAACCACTGAAACAAGGCTTTCAGAGCGTCTCATGGGACAGCACATTTTGGCTTTTGATGTTGAATGGTGGGAAACAGAGGAGGTCTTCCATGGACATCTTAACGGTGTCAAAAGGCTGATGGTGAAGATATTGCCGGCACAGAGGGACTATGTGCTCGACCTTTCTTTTTGGTGATACAGGAAATACTTTTTGAAGTATTTGCCCCGTCGATTCAATCAAAGATGGATATCTAGTATCTATCGATGGTACAGAATACGGCGGCATCATCGATCAACTTCAGACTCTCTTGACGGCGGTGTCTACGACTACATGGAGCGGGCGTACCTGGCACGGTATGCTCGCTTCAAAAATCTTAGTTCCAGTACTGATTACATCAATATCTCAGATGAGCTCAAACGGCCATCAAGAGCATTGTTACTGCAGCAGATCTTGCAACAGTATTTGAGGCTAAAACGGGGCAGTCTGAGACAATTATTAAGTGCCAGCTACCTCGTTTTTGCGATGCTTATACAGCATTAAGACACATTGCAAATGCTGCGGGCTCACGTCTTAGAATTCAACGTGCTGATGGTAAGACACTTATTTGGCTCAGAGCCTCTCACGGATAACAGAGCTTGATTCTGAGCGCCCTGGATTACAAGTCTAAGACGTCATATCATCCTGTAAATCACTTAATCTGCGCTGGTAAAGGTGAGCTTGCAAGTCGTACAGTTATTCACCTCTACGCAGACCGTGCAGGACGCATTTCAAAGACGCAAAGTTTGTTTGGCCAAGATGCAGTGGAAATGCTCTATGACTACAACAATATCGAGGATGCGGAGCTTGAAAAAGAGAACAAAAGAAGCTCAAAGAGCTTCAAGCTCAATCTTCTGTAGACGTTACAGTCCATGACGGTTTGAATCTATACATCGATGATGTTGTTGTAGCTGAAAATCAAGACACAGGAAGACGGACTCAAGCGACTATTGGCAAGAAGATAGTAAAAGTCGCAAGCGGAGTAATGAGTGTAAGTTATGAAGTGACTTCACCAAACCAGACTCGAGGCTCACATGGCGTGTCATTTGAGTCTTCTGGAGCGTCTCAAGTTGCTGGAACTACATATGTAGCCGGCACTGGCATTCGTATTGTCGGCAATCGTATCTCAGCGGTTATGTCGGATGAGAAGGTTGCTGATATTGAGACTCATATTGCAGCTGCACAGTCTGCTGCAATTGCAGCTCAAGGTCAGGCACATGAGGCAAAAAAGACATTGGCAACAATGCGTTAGTTTCAGCAAACTCAAGCGTCAAGAATGTATCCTCAACAGGACCACTTGCAGTTTCCCAGACGGGTTCCAATGTCACTTTAAGCCTTCAAAGTTCCGGGGTAGAGGCTGGTTCATATGGCCTTTCAGAATCGAGTGTGGCTGGCAATAATGCCAATTTTGCGATTCCGCGTCTTACGGTTGACGAATTCGGACGTATTACTTCAATCAGCTCAATCAATGGTGACTCTTCAAATTAGTGGTGGACCAACCAAGGCGGAGAGCTTCCTGGCTGCTCATCCAATCGGTTCAATCTGTGAAAACAACTAAATCATTTAATCCATCGAGCCTCGGCGGTACATGGAAACGCCTGCCGTCATGACGGTTTTAAGTGGGAAAAGGACGGCGTAATGGCTAAAGAACAAGGCTCCAGATATACCTGTGACAGATGCGGTAAGGTCTGGGTTTGTTACTCCAAAGCAGTACATACTCGCTCGCTCAATGGCATGACGATTAGCGTCAGTCACAACGAGGAGGAAAATCGCACTTGTGCGAGAGTTGCTACAAAGCATATCTTGAGCTTCTTGCAAAACATGATGCTTCATTCAAAGAGTTTGAAAGCAAGGTGAACTAATATGGCAGTCACATGTGTCGATGGACGGGGTCAAGCACCTCACATTACCGGTGCGGATAAAGGACGTTTACACGCTGGCATTTTTGGCGAAAAGAGCGTCGTTCTCGCGGTTGGTAAGCGTCTAGCAGCCACACAAGAGAGTGCCAATCGAGTCACTATTGCAACCGGCGACGCCTCTCTTCATGGAAGACAAGTAAGTGTGACTGCTCCGGAGCAGGTCACAATCACTTCTGGAACTCAAGGACAGAATCGTAACGACTTTATCTGCCTTAAATATGAGCGTAACGCGCAGGGAATTGAGTCGGCAAAGCTTGAGGTTCTACGTGGTGTACCGACATCTGGTAAAGCTGAGGACCCATTAGTACCAGCAGGTAACGTCTTAAATGGTGACGCTCAAGACTACTTCCCGCTCTATCGTGTAAAGCAATGGCGTTGTTGCGTCTAAGCCAGAGCAGCTTTTTATGTTTGCGATACGCTCTATCAAGATGATAGCGGCGATTTTGAGACGGTGATTTTGCAAGATCGGGGAAGTTATAAAATTACTAGCACATATACACTTTGGGTGATTCTGTGACTATCAAAGGTAAGAGGATGGCATACTAGCAACGCGCTTATGACGCAGTTAGATGCCCCTTCACCCTTCCTGAAGAAGAGACCGACCTCTAGTAGATCATGAAAAGTATGGCCCCAGCTTCAGACGATAATGAATCAATCGTATATATGCCTGGTATTTGTCCTGGACATGCAGATGTTCTTACGGCTATCTCAACCAGACGACGGCAACATTTACCTTCAAGACCAAGGCAGGAGAAAGTGTCTAACGCATGGCGTTATGGATCCCTCACTCACATTTACGATAAAGGCACTAGGAGGTGGGGTCATGAACATTAACGTTTGAACAAATTGTCTCGCCGCGGTGTCGTTTCTTGGAATGGTGTTGACACTGATCAGCAGCGCCAAGGCGATGAACCAGTGCTGGTCAAGAAGACGCAATGCGCTTGGTCGCATCGAAGAAGGCGTGAAGCGGCTCAAGGTAACTTAGACGATACACGAAAGCCTTCACGGCGTAGCATGGCACACTGACTGAGACGATTACTAATGTTCGCGACACCCTATCTGTCTGACACCCCGCCTTGCTGTGGTTGAGGATGTGAGCCCGTACATCAGGCGGGAGCTGGAGCGTCTGGAACAGGGCCGCATACCCACTAGGCGACAAATTACTGGAAACTGAGAAATTGTTTGAGGGTAAGCATAGTTAAACTTATGTTCGTGCACGTAACAAAAGCATTTGGCTGGCTCTTATCCTGCCACGTAGCCTGCTACTTATCAGGTATGCGATGCCATTTAGTTACACCTGGGACTTTGCAAATCTGGGACAGCAGCTCACCGCGATTGTAAACGCTGCTTTTGCATGCTTTCTATTCTTAGCGTTGTTGCTGACCCAACAACCAAAAGGCTTGGCGATTCAGGCGTGCCGCCCAGCCTACAAAAGCCTGGTGTAAGCCCTTTGGACGCGGAGGCGCACTAATGGCTGATTTTGGTCAGATTACCGCCGCGCGCGTATATGCAATCGGCATATTCCAGCTGGGCGAGACGGTCATTCTGTGCGGTATGTTGTGGTTCACCACGAGGCTACCACGAGTTTGGGACAGTGCAGCCATTGCAGCAATGAGGATAGAATGCAGGCACAGGCGCACACTATTCTGTGGATGGCTGCAGGAACTATCCTCAGCACGTACTGGAAGGCAACACCGCATGGGCGTGTGGTCGTTGAGTTATGATGCGAGGCGATGTTCCATCGGGCATGCTGGCAGTTCCACATCGCCCTGGACTGTCTCTGAAGCTACTCTAGAGGCGGCGCGCGCCTCGTGGCCACTCTTCTCGTGAAAACCGGACTTGGATACCCGCGATGGGGCAACGTTCGACCACCGGCAAACAGATCGTAGCAGCCGCGCCTGGCGAGCTTGCCGGCTCTCAAAATACTCACTATATGGAGCGTGTGTGCTGCTGGTATGAGGGTCATGACCGGCTGCACAACCTGAAGTTGGCTGCGCGTACCGAGCAAAGGCGGCTGGTGGTACCAAACGGGCGAGGCGCAGGCAAGTGCGCTGTCGGCTGGTACAAGGTCGGCGATAAAGTGTGCTTCTGAAGGAAGGCTGGATGCTCTGGCTGGGTTCCACGCTTCTGGAAAGGCTCTGAGAAGTTCTGGTGGCGCCAGCGATACAGCGCATGAATCAGATTGGCTTGGAAGTACAGCAAGCTGGTACTGCTAGGCTCTGATGGTCGTATGGCTAGGTTGGGCTGATCGTGACGGTAAAGTACTACCTCGACGAGACTGGGCGCATGATTACCAGCTGGCTCCGCTGGATGACTGGTACTATCTACGCTCTGACGGTTCACGGGTTGAGGTTGCCTTTACGGTCAGAGCAGACAATATCTACCAGCCGCACTATGGAAGGAAAAGCTTCTCACAGGCATCACAGTCACGACCAATGACGACGGATACATCGCTGGAATTAAATGTATTTACCCCTCTCGTTTTGACAGGAGGGCTTTTCATGGGTCAGTCTCCAACTCATAATTTACGTGCCTTAAAATGCCTTACAACAAACAGTTTAACTGGTAATTTGTAAAT